>Ga0307376_10000083_pt1 | contig 143644 bp, 132 predicted proteins | sample TR2MG_FD_202536 | JGI IMG/M metagenome (GOLD analysis project Ga0307376, IMG submission 202536) | Soil microbial communities from Risofladan, Vaasa, Finland - TR-2 | ecosystem: Environmental > Terrestrial > Soil > Coastal area > Acid sulfate soil | place: Finland: Risofladan, Vaasa...
TGTTGCTGAACAGTTCCCGGCCCGAGTCGATGCTGCCGTTGAGGTTGCGGTCGAGGAACAAAAAGCCGTCGTTGTTGTTGAGCCAGGCGGTGTTTTTGAGGTAGCCCGAGTCGTCCACGTCGAAGGCCACGGTTTTGTTGGCACCGGTGGTCTGGACGCCGTCGCCGTTGAGGTCGAGGGCTACCGGGCGGAAGGTCTGGCTCCCTCCCCCGGCACCCGCAAGGAGTGTCCCCGCCGAGAGCGGCAGCAAAGCTGCTCGCACTGGCGAGACGGGGGAGGGTTGGGGAGAGGGGGCGAGCAAGCCGTTGCGCCCGGCGCGCTCTTCTTCGGTCAGGCCCGCCTGGGGGTCGCCGTACTGGGTCTGGATGGCGGCGGTTTGGACTTCCCACATCGGGGCGACGGCGCCTCGGGCCAGGGCGACGCGGATGAAGCGCTCGGACAGGGATTGGCTGGCCTGCTCCGATCCCGCCGGGGCGTTGTAAGGCGAAATGGCAATCAAATGGGTCAGCTTCGCTTTGTTTTTTCTCTTTAACACCATATTCATCTTCTCCTGCTTAAAACCGAAGACCCCGAGGGGTGAGCGTTGACCCGTCTTTCAGTTTCCATTCCATCACCCGCCTTCTTTCAAACCCGGATTTAGATTGTTTTTTCTCAAAAACATATTTTTTCGCCATTCACTTCACAGGCTAAAACTTCATTCCACGGTACCTGCCGTAACCGCTCCCAACACCTGCGCTGAGTCCTGAGGTTCAGGACACCCAGCAAGGGCCATCGAGAAATTCGACCCGCAACAATTAAAGCCAAGGTGCATCATGAATTTGTTGAACCGTGTCATATCGATTCCCACGCTCATATTGATGGAAAACTCATTTGCCTTGCGGTTCTCTGCCCAGCGCCTGAAAGCCAATAACAACTTTACCGCTGCAGAACTACCGCGATATTCCGGCTTGACATAAAACCATCTGTCTTGCGCGACGATGGCGTCGCAAAAAAAATAGTCGGTTACATAACCAGCCAGCATGCCGGCGATTTCCCCATTCGCACGCTCCGCCAAGAATAGACTTGCATTCCCGCTATTGCCAACCATGGAGGAGATGACGGACACAAGTTTTGTTTCGTTAACCCCATAGCGTTGAAAACGCGACTCGGCAGCCATCTTCTTGCACATTGCCAATATGATTGAAATGTCTTCTTTTTGCGCAAATCGAATTTTCATAGCCATTTCCTAAGTAGATGCATAGCGCATTTCATTCCACTCCCCCCAGAGGCATTGCATAATTCCCGCCCGTTAGCCGAAACCCTATTTTTTTGAGGAAGCGGTCTGTCCGTTCGATGTCTTCACCGCTTGTCACCCCTACCACAAGCTCTGCCGCCTTGCGGTTTTCAGCCCACTTCCTAAAGGCCATCATGAGTTTGATCGCCATAGAACCCGATCGATGGCCAGGGTGCACCCAATACAAGATCAGTTGTGCAACCGGTTGGCTGGAGAAATAGTAGTAATCAATTTTTCCAGCTAGAACTCCGCATGGACAATGCTCTTGGTCATCGGAGACGAAAAGGCAGTGCGATTCTTTGGCTTCAATTAACCTTTTCATGGTTGCGGAGAACCGTGCCTCATCGAATGGCAAATGTCCAAACCGCCCTTGCTCATGCTCGCGCCAGTAATTTGCCAATTTTGGAATGTCTTCTGTCGTTGCGAACCGTATAGTCATATCAGATACTCTTTTCCAAATACTCTCGATTTATCCAATGAATAGATACGAGCAGCGTCATTTAACTTTCCTTGTAAAAATCATCTTCACAGATTCTCCCAGGTATCGATTCAAACCCACGTAATTTCAATATTTCCCTATTTTTCCGAATGTTCGCTCTTATCCTTGTCTCCATTCAGGACGGACAATTTCTCGCCGATCCTCACCGTTTTATCCACTTGCAGGCTTTTGGGCAGGGCGTGGGTGATGAACAGCATGGTCACTTTGCCTTTGAGCTGGTTGATGGTGCGGGCGAAGTGTTCTGCGGTGTGCGGGTCGAGGTTGCTGGTGGATTCGTCGAAGATCAGGATTTTCGGCCGCTTGAGCAGGGCGCGGGCGATGGCGAGGCGCTGCTTTTGCCCGCCCGAGAGGCCGACGCCGCGTTCGCCGATTTCGGTCTGGTAGCCTTGGGGGAGTTTTTCGATGGTGTCGTGGATTTCCGCCATGCGGCAGGCCTGCACGATTTGGTCGAAGGTGGCATGGGGGTTGGCCATCAGCAGGTTGTCGTAGATCGTCCCTGAGAACAGCACGGTTTCCTGCGGTACGACGCCGAAGTAGCTGCGCAGTTCGTTGGCGGAAAAATGGCGGATGTCGGTGCCGTCGATCTTGATCTGCCCGTCCGCCGGGGCGTAGAAGCCCAGCAGCAGCTTGGCGAGGGTGCTTTTACCTGAGCCGGACGGCCCCATGATGACGACGGTTTCGCCGGGGTTTACCTCCAGGCCGAAATCACGGTAGAGGTAGGGCAGGTCTTCGTTGTAGCGGAAACTCAGTCCTTCGACTTCGATCTTGCCCTGGTTGCCGCCGACACGGGCCGGGATCAGGGAATAAGGTTCGGTCGGGGCGTTCATGATGTCGCCCAGGCGCTTGACCGACATGCTTGCCTGCTGGAACTGCTGCCACAGCCCAACCAGGCGCAGCATGGGCTGGGAGAGTTTGCCGGAGAACATCTGGAACGCAACCAGCATGCCGATGGTGAAGTCGGTGCCGTTCATCACGATGTAGGCGCCGACCACCAGGATCAGCAGGGTCATCAGTTGTTCCAGGGTGTTTGCCGCGACGTTGTAGGTGTTGCCGATCTGCTTCATGCGGAAGCCGGCGTGCAGGTAGTCAGCCAGGTAGTCGCCGTATTTTTTCTTGAGCTGCGGCTCCATCTGCAGGCTCTTGACCGTTTCCAAACCGGAGACGTATTCGGTGACGAAAGCCTGGTTGCGCGCACCCAGCAGGAATTGCTCGCTCATTCGCGCCTGGAACAGCGGCGCCATCATCAGGCTCATGCCGATGATCACGCCCAGTATGGACAGGGCGATCAGCGTCAGCATCACGCTGTAGTAGAACATGATGGCGACGAAAATGAACAGGAACGGCAGGTCGAGGATCAGCGTGACGGCGGCGCTCGCCACGAATTCGCGGATGCTTTCCACGCCATGCAAACGGGCGGAGATGACGCCGGTTGGGCGGTGCTCGAAGTAACGCGTCGGCAGGGCGAAGAGGTGTTCGAACACGGCGCTGCCCAGCACCGCATCGACACGGTTGCCGGTATGCAATACGAGGTACTGGCGTACCCAGGTGAGCAAGGCGGAAAAGATCATGAATACCGCCAGGCCGATGGCGATGACGATCAGCGTGCTTTCAGTGCGATGCACCACAACCTTGTCGATAATGACCTGGGTAAAAAGCGGCGTGGCAAGCGCCACCAGTTGAATAATCAGGGAAGCGGTCAACACGTCGCGCCAGATCGGCTTGTGCTTGAGCAGCTCGGGCACGAACCAGCGGAAGCCGAAGGCGGTCTGCCCCGTTGCCGCGTCGGGATCCTTTACAGCCTTGGGATTGGGCTTCAGAAGAAAAATCGTGCCCGCAAACAGGGGGGCGAACTCGCCCGTGCTCAGAACCTGCGGCGTGTTGGAACCGGCCATGAAGAGCGTAACCTGCTCGGCGGCAGCTTCCGAAATCAGCGCCAGGGTGGTGGCAAGACGGTCATCCGCCGGCTTTTGTTCCCCGGTATCGTCCTCCGCCATGGGTACGTCGGCACTTTCGGCGGGCGCATGGATAACTGCCAGGCATGGAAGCGGATGTTGACCTATTTCCTCAGGAGAGCACGCTTTGTTTCGAATGCTGAACCCCAAAGCACGGGCGGCCTGAATCAGCGTTTCGAGGGTATACGGCGGCGGAAACCGCTGAAAGAGAAGTTCCGGGTCGAAGGGAATGCGATTGAGGGCGCAGAAGCTGCCGAGCGCCCAGACCCAGCCGTTATGGCTGACCGCGTTGCGGAGGATGCCGCCACTTGGGGCCTCCGCCTGGCGCAATTTTAACGAATGCGCGAGCGACCATAACCGTCCGAAAAACCACCCGTACAACGTGATAAACCAGGCAGGTTCCAGCCGCTCTTCAGCCACAGATTCCCCAGGGTTTTGTCTAATGTTATATTTTTGTGTTTGCTCCATAGAGAGCAAAAGCTATCAGTCAGGCTCCGCTATGCGCTTAACTTCCGCGCTGCGGATCAAGGCTGCTTTTCACGATCTCATCAATAATTCCCGCTCACATTGACCGAACCGCCATAATTTAGAATCGTGCAGCGTACACTTTTATCCCGTCCTTACCACCTGTCAAAACTGACAGGTAACCCTATTGAATCAGTCTGGCAGCGATTCTGCTGACGAATCGCTGCCTTCCGTAACATCTTGAAAAACCAGCGTATGGATACGCTCTGGATCGCATCTGTTGACTGCGCCCATCTCCCGCACCTTGGCCGCAGCAATACGCCCACACTGGAATTTCAGACCGCTTGCAGGATTGTGTCGAAGGGTGCAAGGATGACTCTCCTCGCGGGCTATAACTGCAGAAACCTCCATGTTGCTCATGCGACTCAACAGCTTCTGAAGTTTCCTGCGGTCGCTATTCAAAAGACCGGCATCCAGCAGGAAACCATCACAAGAAACCGATATACCACTCAAAATCTCACCTGGCGTGAAATGAAGTCGCGTATGCGAAGGCAACAGCGCTTCGTAGAATCGGTGTTGCTCATTCGAGGCTGAAACAATACCGATTATCATGCCGCTTCCTTATGCAGGGTTTTGGGCAACTCGGATAAATCGTTCCTGATGTCCGTGCATGTGGCGTTAATTGTCTGCTCATCGATATGCATCCAGAGTGCGACGCTCTTTTCAATGCCGATCTGTCGCGGTTCGCTGAATCGTCCGCAATTTACGCCCATGCGGCGCAGCATTCGCTCGAGCGCCACCGTGGTGACAAAAACGTAATGCCTGATGCCTTTGACCAGGGCATAGTGGACGATTTCGCCGATCATGCTCGCTGGCAAGGAAGAAAAACCGAAACCACCACGGGCATCCTTGCCCACTGCGAAGCGTCTTATCTCCCAGATGTCTGGAGCAATAGGAATGGATTGTTTGCCAAGCAACATCGGGAAGGTATCCTTGAGCATGTAGGGTCCCGTGGTGGGTAACAGCCGACAACAACCGATTACGTCGCCCCCATCATCGCGAACCATAATGAACACCGGATTGCAGTTGTCGTACTCGTCACGCTCCTGCTCGCCGAGGGTCGGGATATCCCACTGCAGGCGCTCGCGAAAAACCCGAAATCGCAGGCGATGCATGCCCCTGATATCTTGTGGACGAAAAATTCCTTGCTGGGTGTGTCCAACCAGAATATGCATAGTGATCTCCTTGGAAAGAAGTGAAGATCACCAATGAAAATGCTTTTACAGTTTGTTAACTAGCTGGTAAAACTGACAGGCCGCCACATAACAGACTGTTTTTAATTAAGTATATTTATGGGACGTGCTTTGTGGAATAGGGCGTTCGAGTATCTCAGGAATGGACGAGGTGCAATTTGACGGCCCGCGCTATGGCCTGGCTCTTATTGCTTGCGCCAAGTTTTATTTTGAGGTTGTTGAGGTGAAAACGAGCGGTTCTTTCGCTCAGGTTGAGGATATGGGCAATTTCCCAAGCCGTTTTTCCGCTCACCCACCAGGCAAGACACTCAATTTCTCTTGGGGTGAGCTGGGGCGGAGCGACCTGGATGAGTTCTGGAGCATAGACAAGTTGACGTATTGCCTCATGCAGGTAGTTGGACAGGACACACATCATGCCGGCCACATGAACTTGGTGAACTAACGCATCATGCCCCCGTTCCGGATTGGCGGCGCTGAATAGCGCCACTTCGCCTTGGGCGCCGCGAACCGGAACGCTCAATCCGTTGGCGATCCGGGGTGTTGAAAAGCTTGCGGTCCCAAATGACTGGTCTGGTCGTATTGCGGAAGAAACAATGCTCGACGATAGGGGCGATATCGATGTAGCGGGCGGATTGGTAAGTTTGCATCCATTGTTCCGGGTAACCGCTGAAAATATATTGCAGCGTTTCGCCGCTCTTGGTCTGGATATGTGCCCCGTAGAGGTAGTGCTGAAACCCGATATGCCGGGTGATTTTGCGTACTTCCCGCGCCAGTTCGGTCAGACTGGAAGCGTTCAGGATGGATTCGAAATGGAGCAGCGACGTATAGCTTCCCGAATCTTCCGCAGCATTTGTGGCGGAAAACAGCAGCTCTCGCATTGCTCATTCCCCTTGGAATTCGCCTTTATTTTGTGGCACTGTTTTTTAAACTTATGCCGATGTTATACAGTAAATTTATTTGCAGCGATATGTTAAATATCTTATGACTATTTTGGTTGGCGAGTGGATTCCAGAAGGCACCCTGCCGGAATTGACAGGTTACCAAGGAGAGATCGGACGTGAAGCAATGATGAGTTGATTTATTTGGAGACAACTCACCGGGCGAGACTAAAAAAATCCCAAATTCAATCCCTCATATCCCGGTCTTAGCCTTAGGCCGGGTGGGCAAGCCCACTCCAGCGAACAGTACCAAACCTGCGGAGTGCGCATTTCGCTTACACCAGCCTACCGTATGAATCAATGTATGGGCGGGTTGCGGCCCGACGGCCTCTTGTGCCCTTTAGGGTAAACACCCTGCATCAATTCAAAGCCAGACCATCAGCCCCATTTCCAGCGGGTGGGTCAGCAGTTCCCGCCAAGGATATGCGCGGATTTTGTAATCCAGCCGGCCGCATAGTTCGGGGGACAGGTCGAGGGCGAACAGGTGCTCGCCGGTCGCCGCGATGATGCTCTGGAAAGCGAAGCTGAAGCGCATGAAATCCTTCATGTCCTTGCGGGCCGGACGCCGCATCATCATTTCGACCACCACGTCATCCGGCGCCAGGCCGCCCAGCTTCAGGGCGACTTCGAAACGCACCTTGTCGCCGAACAGGATGTGTTTTTTCGGTGTATCAAGACGGCGGATTTCGACGCCCTGCCAAGCCCCGTGGATTCTGGCTTTCCAGGCCGAAATGTCCTTCGCGTTTTCATAGCCGTTCTGGGCATACAGCGCTCCCTGGCGGCTGGCAGGCAGGTAAAAATTGCTCGAGTATTCGCCCACCATCCGGCTGGAATTGAAACGCGGCAGCAGGCTGGCGATGGAAGACTTGGAGCGCTTGACCCACTCCGCCGAGTAGCCCAGCTTGCCGCGGTCATAGTATTGGGGAACGACTTGATCCTGCAGGATTTCATACAGGGTCTGGCTGTCTTCCTTGTTGCTGCGGTAATCGTCCATGTAGGCGGGTGCCGGCTTGATCGCCCAGCCGTTGGTGCCATCGTAGCCTTCTCCCCACCAGCCGTCGAGCACCGAGAGGTTGATCGCCCCGTTGATGCCTGCCTTCATGCCTGAGGTGCCGCTCGCTTCGAGCGGGTACACCGGGTTGTTCAGCCATACGTCCACGCCCGCTACCATCCTGCGTGCCAGACCCATGTCATAGCCTTCCACCACCAGCACCTTGCCCTCGAATTCCGGCATATGGGAGATGTGGTGAATCTGCCGGATCAGATCCTGGCCGGGATGGTCGGCAGGATGGGCCTTGCCGGCGAAGATAAACAGTACCGGGCGGTCGGCTTCGGAAATGATCTGGCTCAGCCAGGCGGGGTCTTCGAACAGCAGCGCGGCGCGCTTGTAGGTGGCAAAGCGGCGGGCAAAGCCGATGGTGAGGACGTTCGGGTTAAAGTGGTCGACGTGCTTCAGCAGACGATCCAGGTGGGCCTCGGAACCATGGTTGCGGAAGTGCTGCTGGCTGACGCGGAAACGCACCAGTTGCAGCATTTGCGACTTGAGCGACTGGCGGACACTCCAGAATACATGGTCGGGAATCTCGTTGATGCGCGACCAGTAGCTCTGATCGGAAAGGCGGTGGCGCCATTCGTAGCCAAACACATTGTCGAACAGGTCGATCCATTCCTGCGCCATGAAGGTGGGGACGTGCACACCGTTGGTGACGTAGCTCATCGGGTTTTCTTCGGGCATCACCTGCGGCCAGTGACTGGCACAGATGCGCGAGGATACTCCGCCATGAATGCGGCTGACGCCATTATGGAAGCGGGAACCGTGCAGCGCCAGAGCCGTCATGTTGAAATCCGGCCCGTCCGGCGTGCGGCCCAGGGCAATGAAAGTTTCCCGGCTGATTTTCAATTCCCGGCACATCTGCTGGAAATAATCGAAAGCCATATTTTCGGCGAAATGATCGTGCCCCGCCGGCACCGGGGTATGGGTGGTGAACACGGTATTGCTGGCAGCGGCCTCCAGCGCGCTGGCGAAATCCAGCCCCTCGGCAACCATATAGCGGGCACGCTCCAGCACCAGAAATGCGGCATGGCCCTCGTTGATGTGCCACACCGTGGGCTTCAGCCCCAAAGCCTTGAGGGCGCGCACGCCGCCGACGCCGAGAATGATCTCCTGCTTGATGCGCATGCTGCTGTCGCCGCCGTAAAGCTGGTGGGCGATGTCACGGTCCTCGGGGGCGTTTTCCTCGATATCGGTATCGAGCAGATAAAGGGTGATATGGCCGACACGGGCTTGCCATACCCGAACCATCACCTGCCGCCCCGGCATGTCGATGGCGACATGCATCTCTTTGCCGTCCTCTCCCAGTGCGGGGGTTATCGGCAGATCATCGAAATCCGAATCGCTATAGGTGGCGATCTGATTGCCTTCGCCATCGATCATCTGGGAAAAATAACCCTGGCGGTAAAGCAGGCCGACCGCGACGAAGGGCAGGCGCAGGTCGCTCGCCGACTTGCAGTGGTCGCCGGCGAGAATGCCGAGGCCGCCGGAATAGATCGGGAAGCTTTCGTGGAAACCGAATTCGGCGCAGAAATAGGCGATCAGCTCGCCTTCCTTGAACTGCTCGTGACCGGCGTTTCGCCGCAACGGCTCGTTGTGGTAGGTGTCGTAGGCCGACAGCACGCGATTGACGGTAGCCAGGAACACCTGATCCTCCGCCGCATCCACCAGCCGCTTCTCGTCCACCCGGCGCAGGAACACCTTGGGGTTATGGCCGACAGCATCCCACAGGCCGGGATGAAGACGTGCAAACAGCGTCCGCGTCGGCTTGTCCCAGCCGTACCAAAGATTGTTGGCCAGTTCGTCCAGGCGCAACAGTTTGCGCGGGATTTTCGGGTTGACCTCGAGAATGAAAGTGGTGCCCTGCTTCATGCTGACCCCTTATTCATAAATTCAACAGCTACCGCTCAACCACGAATTACACGAATAAAACACAAATGTTCACGAATGACCATGACGTTGTGATTTCATCTGGGTTAATCATCTCACTGAAACCGCAAAGGTTCCTACCCGTATATTTTTATTCATGCGGATTCGTGAACATTCGTGTCATTCGTGGTGCGCCTTGTTTTCAACATTAATCCAGCCGCAGGAAATTCTCCCGGTAATACTTCATCTCGCCGATGGATTCATACACATCGGCCAGTGCGGTATGGTTGTTCTCTTTCTTGAAACCGCCGTAAATCTGCGGCCTCCAGCGCTTTGCCAGCTCTTTCAGGGTGCTTACGTCGAGGTTGCGATAATGAAAATAATCCTCGAGTTTAGGCATGTAGTTCGCCATGAAACGCCGATCCTGGCAGATCGAATTGCCGCACATCGGCGATTTTTTTGGCGGGATATATTCCTTCAGGAAGTCGAGCAATTGCGCCTCGACGACGGCATCGTCCAGGCTCGACGCCTTGACCTTGTCGATCAGGCCGGATTTGCCATGGGTCGCCTTGTTCCAGTCATCCATGCCGTTCAGCACCTCGTCGGACTGGTGCACCACCAGCACCGGCGCTTCGGCAATGGTCTCAAGATTCGAATCGGTGATAACCAGGGCGATCTCGATGATCCGGTCGCGCTCCGGGAACAACCCGGTCATTTCCATGTCCAGCCAGATGAGGCGATTGCTGTCTTGTGCCATAATGTGAGCCTAAATGATCTAAAGAGGATCATTTTAGACTGAAACCACCCCCACTCCCAACTCCATGACATTCACCCTGATCTTCCTCACCGCCCTGATGCTCTCCGTGCTGTTGCGCTACTGGCTCGCGCTGCGCCATATCCGCCACATCCAGGCACACCGGGAAAGCGTGCCGCCGGATTTTGCCGAGCGCATCAACCTCGAATCTCACCGCAAGGCGGCAGACTACAATACCGCCAAAACCCGGCTGGGCAACCTGCATATCGCAGTGGAAACAGTCCTGCTGCTCGCCTTCACTCTGGGCGGCGGGATCGAGGCGTTGAACAGCCTGTGGCGAGGCCTGCTCGGTGCGGGGTTATGGCAGGGAACGGCGCTGATCCTGAGCGTTTTCGCCATCTCCACTCTAGTCGAAATCCCGCTGGGCTTCTACCGCGCCTTCGGCATCGATGCCCGCTTCGGCTTCAACAAGATGACCGTCGCCCTGTTCTTCGCCGACCTCGCCAAACAGGCGCTGCTCGGCATGGCGCTCGGCATCCCGCTGATACTCGGCGTGCTGTGGCTGATGGAACGGATGGGCGAGCTCTGGTGGCTCTACGTGTGGTGCGCCTGGATGGGTTTCAACCTGCTGGTGCTGGCGGTTTACCCCACCTTCATCGCGCCGCTGTTCAACAAGTTCACGCCGCTGGAAGATTCCACGCTGAAAGGCCGGATCGAACAACTGCTGAAGAAATGCGGCTTCCACGCCCAGGGCTTCTACGTCATGGACGGCTCCCGGCGCAGTACCCACGGCAACGCCTATTTCAGCGGTTTCGGCAAATCCAGGCGGATCGTATTTTTCGACACCTTGCTGGAACGCCTCGGCCATGACGAAATCATTGCGGTGCTGGCCCACGAACTCGGGCACTTCAAGCATCGCCACATCATCAAGCGCATCGCCCTGATGGCTGCCATGAGCCTTGCCGGGCTGTGGCTGCTCGGCTGGCTGATGGGCAATTCGTGGTTCTATACCGGCCTCGGCGTCTCCACGCCGGACACTGCCACAGGGCTCCTGCTGTTTTTACTGGCGATGCCGGCATTCACTTTCCTGCTGCAACCGCTGATGAGTTTCTACTCGCGCCGCAACGAATTCGAGGCCGACCGCTACGCCGCGCAAAACGCCCGCGCCGAGGACCTGGTGCGGGCACTGGTCAAGCTCTACAACGACAACGCCGCAACGCTCACGCCCGATCCGCTGCACTCGGCATTCTATGATTCGCACCCGCCGGCGGCGATCCGTATTGCACAGTTGCAGAAATTTTCCACTGAAAACAAAACCACAGATCGATAATTTCTTTTGTTAAACCGGCACTTGTCTTTTATAATCTGCGTATTATGATAATGAAAGATTGGTGACAGCCAGCAGCAGCGCCCCTTGTCGCCTGCTGTTGCCCGAATTGACATGAATTTACTGCACGACATAACAGGGGATGAAGTCCAGGAAGTCGTTTCACAGCTTGAACGCGCTCTGGATAACCATACCGCGTGGCTATGCCGCCTCAACGAAGTTCTCATTTGCAACCTGCCGCCGCCCCCCGCCGACCTGTGCGAGGATGCCCATCACAACTGCGCATTCGGACAGTGGTACCACAGCTTTCACCATCCCCTGCTGGATCAGTTCAATGAATTCGCCATGATCGGCGAAATCCACCGTCAGGTGCATGCCGCAGCGCGCGAAATCCTGCTCAAGTTCGGCCAGAACGGAAATGTCGAGCGAGAAGACTACGATTACCTGCTCGACCAGGTGAAACTTATGCGCCAATTGATTCTCGATCTGGGAGTGGGATTCACGCGCGATCTCGGCATCATGTCGAGGCTGGCGGACAAGATCTTCGAATATGCCTCCGAAGGCGTGCTGATCACCTCTCCGGAAGGCGATATCCTCAACGTCAACAATGCGTTTACCACCGTTACCGGCTACAGCCGCGAAGAAGTCCTTGGGAAAAATCCGGGGCTGCTCAATTCCGGGCGTCATGATGCAGCCTTTTATCGGGAGATGTGGCAGACCTTGCTGGAAACGGGCCGTTGGCAGGGTGAAATCTGGAACCGCCGCAAAAATGGCGAGATTTATCCTGAATGGCTCTCCATAACGGCCGTCAAAGACGATGAAGACCGCCCCACCCATTATGTGGCGATTTTTTCCGACATTACCACCGTCAAGGAAAACGAGCAGCGCATTCACAATCTGGCCTATTTCGACGCCCTGACCGAACTCCCCAACCGCACCCTGTTCCAGGATCGCCTGCAGCAGGCGATGGCGCGGGCGGAGCGCGACGACAAACTGGTTGCGGTGATGCTGCTGGATCTCGACCGCTTCAAGCTCGTCAACGACACCCTCGGCCACACCGCGGGCGATGTGCTGCTGATGGCTGCGGCCGGGCGGATCGGCGAATGCGTGCGCGAAAGCGACACCGTGGCACGGCTCGGCGGCGACGAGTTCACCGTCATCCTGCCGGACATGGACAATGCCATCGACGCCTCGCTAGTGGCGCAAAAAATCATCGATGCACTGGCCATACCTTTCACCCTGGAAGGCCAGCAGGTATTCATCACCGCCAGCATCGGCATCAGTTTCTATCCGGCAAACGGCGATAGCGTCGAAGCGCTGACCAAAACCGCCGATATCGCCATGTACCATGCCAAGGAGCAGGGCAGGAACAACTACCAGTTCTTCCGCAGCAGCGCGAGCGACGAAACCAGCGCCCTGTTCACCCTGGAACACGGCCTGCGCCAGGCATTGGAACGAAACGAACTGTCGCTGCACTACCAGCCCCAGGTGGAAATCGAAACGGGCGCCATTACCGGCATGGAGGCGCTGTTGCGCTGGCAGCATCCGGAAAAAGGGAATATTCCGCCTGACGAATTCATTCCGCTGGCCGAAGAAACCGGCATGATCGTCGCCATCGGCGAATGGGTATTGCGAACCGCCTGCCGCCAGAACATGAAGTGGCAGGATGCAGGCTTACCGCCGCTACGCATGGCGGTCAACCTTTCGGCGCGTCAGCTCAGGCAAAATGACCTGGTGGACAAAATCGCGGAAATACTGGCAGAAACCGGCATGGATCCGCGCTGGCTGGAACTGGAATTGACCGAAAGCGTCCTGATGCATAACGCGGAGGAAACCATACGCCACCTGGATAGCCTGAAATCCCTGGGCGTCGGACTTTCCATCGACGATTTCGGCACCGGCTATTCCAGTTTGAGTTATCTCAAGCGCTTCCCCATCGACACCATAAAAATCGACAAATCCTTCATCGACGGGGTATGCAGCGACGGCGACGACACCGCCATATCCCTGGCCATCATCGCACTGGCCAACAGCATGAAGCTGAAGGTGATCGCGGAAGGTGTCGAGACCGAAGGCCAGCTTTTATTCCTGCGCGATCACCAGTGCTGCGACGCCCAGGGATTTCTGTTCAGCCGCCCCGTTCCGGCAAATGCCATGACGCAGTTGCTGCAAGAAATTCATTCCGGAAAACATCTGCTCGGGCCGTCGGGCCCTTGATCCCGGCATCCGTTTCACCGGAGCGGCCAGGCAATGCTAATATGCAAATATGAAATCATGTAACGCCAAGGAGAATCAAATGCGCATATTGCCCCTGCTTGCGGTTCTGCTACTTGCTGCCGCGCCCGCCTTTGCCAATCCCTTCGCCAAGGGCGACGTCAAAATCGGCAAAGCCCTGCACGATAAATCCTGCGTCAGCTGCCATGCTTCCATGACAGGCGGTAACGGCTCCGCCATTTACTCCCGTCTCGAACGCAAGGTAAAAAATTCGCAACAGCTCCAGACCCGCATCCACAACTGCAACGTGAATGTCGGCGCAAACTGGCTGCCGGATGAGGAGAACCACGCTGGCGCCTATCTCAACGACACCTACTACCATTTCAAATAACACCATGGGTGGCTTCGTCCTCTTTTCAGAACTTGAAAACGGCTTCACCTATATGGTGAAAATAGACGCCTTGTTCGTTTCCTGATGCACGGTCAGGTTGTCGCCGCTTTCGGCAGGCATTTCGATGTGGAAACAACGGATGGTGCCATCGTTTCCTGCGTCACCCGCGGCAAAAAGGGTGGCATCGCCTGTGGCGACCACCTCCGGATCGAACTGACCGGCCCCGCCCAGGGCGTGATCAAATCCATCGATCCGCGCACCTCGCTGCTGTTCCGCTCCGACCAGTTCAAGGAAAAGATCATCGCCGCCAACGTCAGCCAGATCGTTGTCGTCGTTGCCGCGTCGCCGGCCTTCTACGAGGATCTGGTCAACCGCTGCCTGATCGCGGCAGGGGCCGCCTCGCTCAAGGCGCTGATCGTGCTGAACAAGTGCGACATGGAACAGGAAACCCGCACGGCGCTGGCGCAATTGCAACTCTACCGCGACCTGGGCTACCCGCTCCTGACCTTGTCCGCCAGGCAGGACATCAGCCCGCTGCGCCCCTATCTCAAGGGCGAAACCAGCGTGCTGGTCGGACAATCAGGCATGGGCAAGTCGAGCATCATCAACGCGCTGCTGCCGGAAGCGCAGGCCCATACCCGCGAAATTTCCCAAGCGCTGAATTCCGGCAAGCACACCACCACCCATGCGCGCCTCTACCACCTCGACCGCGACAGCCACATCATCGACTCGCCCGGCTTGCAGGAATTCGGGCTGGCCCACGTCAACGAGATGGACATCGCCCACGCCTTCGTCGAATTCCGCCCCTACCTCGGCCACTGCCGCTTCAGCAATTGCCGTCATCTGGTCGAGCCGGGCTGCGCCGTGCTCGAAGCCGCAGCAGCCGGCAAGATCGACCCGCGCCGCCTGGAGAGCTACCGCAAGCTGGTTGGATGAATACTCTCTGCCCCTGCGGCCTGCCGCACCGCTATGCCGACTGCTGCGGTCGCTACACCAGTGGTCACACCCCCGCCCCCACTGCCGAAGCGCTGATGCGCTCGCGCTACACCGCCTACACCCTGCGCCTCGAACCCTACCTGCTCGCCACCTGGCATCCCGACACCCGGCCGGCCACACTGAGCCTAGAAGCCGAGCCGCAACCCAAATGGCTCGGCCTGCAAGTTAAACGCCACCGGCTGACCGATGAAACCCACGCCGAGATCGAATTCGTGGCGCGCTGCAAAATCGGCGGACGCGCCCACCGGCTGCACGAAACCAGCCGGTTCGTGCGCATGGAAGGACGCTGGTATTATGTGGATGGAGATGTAACAGAAAGTTGAAGCGGCAGGGACTTAACCGATTCGCATATTACGTTGTATGCCCGGCGCTTGCTCCTGTATCATTTGCGGAATGAAATTTCTCAAGACCAACCAAACATCCGGATGAGTACGACGAACGTTTTCCTCGAAAGAATTCATGAAATTTGCCAGAGCGTTGCCCAAACAACCTCGCTTGAAGAATTGTATGAGCATCTGATCCATTTCGTTTCGAAAGCCTGCGACGCCCCGACTTCCGCATTCATGACCGTCGCCGAATATGGCACGCTCAGCCATTCTTTCCGGGTTGGGCAGGGAACCGGGCGCTTTGCAAATGCAGCGGGGGAAACCTTGCGCGATGAGCCGGCCATCAAAGTCTTGAGCAATGCCATAAACCAGCGCTCAAACCATCATGACAAGAACGCCATCGCCTTTTATTTTCCCCACCCGGAAAATTTTGCCGTGCTCATCTATGTCGAGTTGCAGCAGAAAATTAGCGATGAAAACAGAAAACTGCTTACCTTCCTCAATGACAGCGTAACCAGTTCAATTCAGGCACACACCTCCGCCAAACTGGCAGAACGGTCCAACCGTGCCACGGTTATTGCCCTCGCCAGCCTTGCAGAACACAAGGACCATGACACTGGCGAACACATCATGCGCGTAGCCATCATGACGGATGAGATCGTGCAGGTGCTAGGCGAACTGGGATACTACAAGGAGTTAATCACTCCGGAATTTGAACGCCTCATCAGCACTGCCAGCATTCTTCACGATGTAGGCAAAGTGACCATTCCTGAAAGCATCCTGCAGAAGCCCGCGAAGCTGGATCCGGAAGAACGCAAAATCATCGAGAGCCACACAGTGAAAGGCCAAAGGGTACTGGAAAAAGCCAGCCGCATGCTCGACGGCAATAACTACCTGCTAAAACTCTCCAGCGAAATTGCCCTTTACCATCATGAACACTATAACGGCCAAGGATATCCGACCCGGATCGAGGGGCAGCAAATCCCCCTCGCCGCCCGCATCGTCGGGCTAACAGACGTGTTTGATGCCCTCGCATCCGTAAGGCCTTACAAAAAAGCGTGGCCGGAAGACGAAACGATCGGTTATATCAAAAATCAGTCAGGCCGGCAGTTCGACCCGTTGATCGTTGAAGCCTTTTTGAAGGTCATGGATTACCGCAGAGAAGCCGAACTGATTCAATGGACAGAAGAAATGTCCGTGAAAGTTCCCCATCTGGATAATGACCACCGCTTCCTTATTGCGCTTATCAATCAATTGGCTTCGGCAGAAAAGATCGGTAATCGGCGCATCGCCGAGTCTGTGCTGGATGAATTGATAAATTACACCCTGGATCACTTCCAGCGCGAAGAACAGTTCTTGCAGGAAATGGATTTCCCCGATTTTGCCAAGCATAAGCGGCTTCACACCTCTTTCGCTGAAACCATCCAGGATGTACGCTGGCAGTACCTGCACGGATTCCGCCCAAAAATCAACAATGAAATCCTGATTTTTCTGCGTAACTGGCTGAGCAAACATATCCTTATCGAAGACATGAAGTATACGTCGCCTGTCAGCGCATGAACCCCCTCAAAGCGCCGGATAGCAAAAGAACAAAAGGGATCCGATCTCTTTTTACCTTTTAACCACATGAAATTCTGATTTTTTTACCCGGATAATTGCATGGGAGGCCAAATGGGCGATGATCGACATACTCAGGCGCAGGAACTGAGTTTTGTTTTGGCCGAAGATGGGCGCAAATTGCTGGCGAATTTTGTCCCCGTCGAGAACAAGACTCCGATTGATAGCGCATGGCTCAAAAAGGAAATTGCCGCACAAGGATTCGGCCAACTGTTCCTGTTCGATGCGGCGCTGGCCCGCTTGATCAAGCAATGCGCCTCTGCCAGCGAATCGTTCGCCCTTGAAATTGGCGAGATACGCGATGCCGGCGTAACAGTGGAGCTGGCGCCGGACAAAATGACGGCCTATCTCACCATTACCCACCCTTGGGGCGGTGCGAAAGTGACGCGCGAGCAGATACTCACGGCATTGACGGAAAAACAGGTAGTTTCCGGCATTCTGGACGAGGAGATCGAGCGGCTTGTGGCAGCCGGCGAAGCGCTCAAGCAACCGATCGCCCAAGGACGCGAGGCGACCAATGGCGAGAATGGGCGCTTGCAATGCCTGATCGACATGGTCAAGGATCGCCACCCTCATCTCGACGAACACGATCGGGCCAATTACCGGGATTTTGGCGGCATTGCCACGGTACACCAAGGCGAGCACTTGATGCAGAAAATCCCCGCCACCCCAGGGGTGGCGGGCATCAATGTTCTGGGACAAGCGATCCCCGCCAAGCCCGGCAAGGAGGTCATGTTTTCGACACGCTTAAAAGGTGCCGGGATAGACCCGGAAAATCCCGATTTTCTGCGCGCAGAGATCTCCGGGCGGCCGGTGCTGGAAAATAACGGCATGACCGTCGAACCCACGATTACCATCGGCACGGTCGACCTCACCTCCGGCAATCTGGATTTCGAGGGATCGATCAACATTACCGGCGATGTGCACGCCGGCATGACGGTGCGTGCCAGTGGCGATATCCATGTAGGCGGAACGGTCGAAGCGGCGGATATGGATGCCGGCGGCGACATAGTGGTCAAGGGCGGCATCATCGGGCATGGCGGGGAGCATGAGCATCCGGGCGGCAATGAAAAAGCCATCGTCGCGCGGGTGCGCTGCGGTGTTTCGTGTTCAGCTCTTTTTATCGAGAACGCCCGCGTGGAAGCAGGCGACAGTATTCTGATAGATAAACAGGCGATGCAAAGCGAGCTGACCGCTGCCAACCGGATCATAGTGGGCAATCCGGGATCGGCGGGGCGTGGAAGCATTATCGGCGGACTGGCCGAAGCCACACTGCTAGTGCAGGCAAAAGAAATTGGATCGCAAGGCGGCGTCAAAACCCGCGTGCGCGTGGGCACAAATCCTTATATCCATGAAAAACTGAGGCACACCGCCAATCTGCTGGAAACCAAGGCCAAAGAGCTCGATGAAATCATCAAGTTGCTGAAGTATATCGAAGAGCACCCGGAGCGAATCAAAGCGGAAATTCAGAGCAAGGCGGAAAATACCCGCGTGGCGCTATTGCAGGAAATGGAGCAGGCGCAGCAGGAAAAAACCGAACTGGAACTGGCGCTTGAATTGGCCGATGATGCCAAGGTAGTGGTTGAAAAAGCCGTATTCGATAACGTTCAGATAGAAATTGGCGGTAAAATTCACCATGTCGAACTTCAACGCAGCGGGGGAACTTTCTCGCTCAAGGAAGGCGAAATCCAGTTCACCTAGTCAAATTCAAGGCCAGCTCTGGCCTCTTCCGTCAAGACGTTGTCGGCCTCGGCATGGCCGGCGGCAGCGGCGACGCTGTCGATGAAAGGCAAAAGGTGGCAAACCCCTTTTACGCGCAAACCGGGCTTGCACTCCGGACTACACAAATCGGATAATAACAGCCCTACTGTGCTGAATTCCCAACCCGTCAGCGGGCAGCTTAACCCACCTGATGAGGACACCCTGTCATGACAGAATCGCAAAACCTGCTCAGTTCGCTCAAGCTGGTCGGCACCGGCCATGCCTTCCGGGACGAATTCTGCGACATGATCGAATCCACGCAGATGTTCGGCGATTTCGAATGGCGCGACATCGAAACGCTTTCCGGCTATATGCAGGCTTACGAGGCAAGCAGCGGGACTACCCTGTTCCACGAGGGCGATAACGGCCACTATATGTGCCTGATCATCAAGGGTAAGGTGGATATTTACAAGGAAGACCACAACGATAAGGAAAAAATCGTTGCGACCGTTGGCGCCGGCAAAACACTGGGTGAAATGGCAATCGTCGACGGAGAGCCGCGCTCGGCCACGGCGATCGTTTCCGGCCCCGCCATCCTGGCTATTCTCACCAAGGACAATTTCCTCCGCATCGTCAGCGAGAAACCCGCACTGGCCGCGAAAATCCTGCTGAAACTGGCACGCCTTCTGAGCCAGCGCCTGCGCCATACGAGCGGGTTGCTGGTGGACTATCTGGAAAACTGACACGCCGGGCGGATACGCCCTTTGGCAGTCGAACTGCTAGAAACGGAACCTCGTCTCGCCACTCTTCGCTGCCGCCGCGACCAGAACCGCCAAAGCGCCGCGAACCGCCAGCACCACCAGCAAGCTGAGCGCAAAGCCGCCCAGCACGTCGGCGGGAAAATGCGCGCCCAGGCTGATGCGCGACAGACCGACCCAGAGCACGAAAAACACGCCACCGATACGCCACCGGCCGGCCAGCGGCCAAAGCGAGGCACACACCAGCATGGCAAAGGATGCATGGCCGCTGGGAAAACTGTGATGCAATTTCATTTCGCCGATGACATGCATGTTGGCCTCGCCCAATACCAGCAGTGGTCGCGGAAAGTCCAGCAGAGGCTTCAACCAGCCGAGCAATGCGCCATCCAGCCAGTAACCGATGGCAAACACGGCGAGCACGCCGAGCCAGAGGCCGGCGGTCTGCTCACCCTGTTCGGGCTGCAACGCGTAGGTTCGGGGAACGATGAACATTGCCGCCAGCATCAGCAGGCAGAGGATAGGTACGAAGCTGGTGTGATCGCCGACTGCCGTGCCGAGCAGCATGAACTGGTCGAGCCAGCCGGCGCGCAAATCGTTGACGAGGTGGAACAGCCAGACGTTGACGCCGCCCCAATCGTAAAAAATCCCTTTCATGCCAGCCAGGCCAGCGCCCACAATGCACATCCGCCCGTCGCCGCAACGGCGGCTACGGCAAACAGCCACTTCTTGCGCGTCAGCACGGTCATGGAAGCCAGCGCAATGGCAATCTGGATCAGGGTCATGGCCTGTGCCAGCCGGTGATGCGGGTGCATCATGAGTTCGCTTTTATGGTCGGCCTCTTCGGATTTTTTCTCGAGCTCCTCGGCCTTGGCCTTGATCTCTTTCTTTTCCTCGGTGTATTTCTCGATCTGTTTCCGGTAGTACCCCTGCTTGTCCGCCGGTGCGATAGCGGCGGCCAGTTCCATCAGGTGTCCCTTGGTGCTTTTCGCCTGATAGAAATTCCACTGGTCGGAGGCGTGCGACTTCTGCAGCACGGCTTCGTTCTTGTACAGCATCGCCTCGTTCTGGGTGTCTCCGCCCTGATAGCTGACGATTGCGCCGACGGTGGAAAGAATGGCAGTGAAAATGGCGACCGATTGCGCAAGGCCAGGCCCGTGCTGAGACTGATGCTCAACCTCGTGCTCATGTGCGCCGTGGACATGAAAATCGTGACCTGACATGGGTTAACCTCGAAATCTATGGATCAGCTTTTAGTGGCGTGCTTTACGCACATGACGCGCTTTACGCTTTGTGACTTTTTTGGCCTTCTTGGCCTTGTGAATCTTCTTGTGCTTGGGTGCGCTGTTAACCGACTTCTCGGCAGGAGGCGCGGGGTAAAGATCGGCAGGTTCTTCAGCAAAAGAGGGAACTGCTGCAAAGGTAAACAGGGCGACTGTCAGGATGCTCAAAAATCTCTTCATTTGTAACCTCGCATGTTGGTGGAAAGTCAGCGGCGAATTATGCCATAACAGTGCAGTCTGGGCACCCCCGGCCGGCCCGGAATAAAACGATTCATAGTCCGCTCAATACCTTGATGTGCGCCGCCACGCTCCGACCCAACGCATGCAACTCATAGCCGCCTTCCAGCGCCGACACGACCCGTCCCTGGGCATATTTTTCGGCAACATCCTTGATCTGCCGCGTCACCCAGGCATAGTCGGCTTCCTTCAACCGGAACATCGCCATGTCTTCTTCCCAATGTGCATCGAAACCGGCTGAGACGAACAGCATCTCGGGCCGGAAGCGTTCCAGCGCAGGCAGCCAGCGTTCGGTCACCGCCTTGCGAAAGGCTTCGCCATCGGTTCCCGCTGGCAGCGGCACGTTGATGATGTGGTCGTTGCCGCTGTTGGCTCCGCAGTGCGGATAGAACGGGTGCTGAAAGGTCGAACACAGCATCACGCGCGGGTCGTCGTGGAAAATTTCCTCGGTGCCGTTGCCGTGGTGCACGTCGAAATCGGCGATGGCGACACGCTGCAAGCCGAATTGAGCCATGGCGTGGGCCACCCCGACCGCCACGTTGTTGAACAGGCAGAAGCCCATGGCGCGACCCGATTCGGCATGGTGGCCGGGCGGGCGGATGGCGCAGAAGGCGTTTTCCACCTTGCGCTCCAGCACCAGTTCGGTCGCCAGCACCACCGCTCCGGCAGCGCGCAGCGCCGCATTCAGCGTGAACGGGTTCATCGCCGTGTCAGGATCGAGATAGACCAGCCCTTCTCTGGGCGCGGCGGCCTTGACGGCTTCGATGTAGCGCGGCGCATGCACTCGAGCCAGCTGTTCGAACGTGGCAAGCGGCGCATCATGGCGCTGAAGGAAATCCATCAAGCCGGAGGAGATCAACTGGTCGTCTATGGCGCGCAGCCGCGCCGGACATTCCGGATGATCCATTCCCATGTCATGTTTGAGGCAATCTGGATGGGTAATATAGGCTGTATGCAATTGTCACACCTAAAATTGAACTATCAACTTATAATGCAGAGGAGGGAAGCTAAAAGCGCCATATTCAGCCATCCGTTTCCCTTGCTGCTATATTTAACCTAATCAACAACGAGTGCAAGCCCATGGGACAACATTACCTCAGCACCCTTTTCTCCCCCAAATCGGTTGCCATCATCGGCGCCAGCGACCGCGCCGACTCGGTGGGGGCGATCGTATTCAGGAACATGCTGGATAGCGGTTTCAAGGGTGCACTTTACCCGATCAACCCGACCCACAAAAAGGTGCAGGGGAAAAAGGCCTATGCTTCGATCGAGGAAATCAACAAGCCGGTTGAACTGGCGGTGATCTGCACCCGTGCCGAGACTGTGCCAGACATCATCGAAGCCTGCGGCAAGCACGGCGTGCGCGCCGCAGTAGTGCTGTCCGCCGGATTCAGCGAGGTGGGCAGCCACGGCGCGGAGATCGAACGCACCATGCTGGCCAACGCCAGGACCTACGGCGTACGCATCATCGGCCCCAACTGCCTGGGCATCATGCGCACCGGCATCGGGCTCAACGCCACCTTTTTCAAGGGCAACGTCAAGACCGGCAACCTCGCTTTGGTCTCGCAGTCGGGCGCGCTCTGCACCGCCATCCTCGACTGGGCGCCGGGTAACGACATCGGTTTTTCCAGCGTGGTTTCGATGGGCACCTCGGCCGACATCGATTTCGGGGAAATCCTTGATTACCTGGCCTCCGACCCGCAAACCGAAAGCATCCTGATCTACGTCGAGGGCATCCACAAGGCGCGCGGCTTCATGAGCGCCCTGCGCGCCGCCGCCCGCGTCAAGCCGGTGTTCGTGGTCAAGGTCGGGCGCCATGCCGCCGGCTCGAAAGCGGTGATGTCGCACACCGGCGCGCTGGTCGGTTCGGATGACGTATTCGATGCTGCGCTGCGCCGCGCCGGTGTAGTACGTGTGATGTCGATCGGCGAGCTGTTTTCCGCCGCCAAGGCACTCGCCTCGCCCCACCGTTCCAGCGGCAACCGGCTGGCGATCATCACCAACGGCGGCGGGCCGGGCGTGATGGCGATCGACCACGCGGTCGACCTGGGCGTGACCGTTGCCAGCCTGTCCGACCAGACCATCGAGCAGCTCAACCAGGTGCTGCCCGCTACCTGGTCGCACAACAACCCGGTGGACATCATCGGCGACGCCACGCCGGAACGCTATCGCGACGCGGTCACCCTCTGCATGGAAGACCCCGGGGTGGACGGCGCGCTGGTGATTCTCACGCCACAGGCAATGACCAACCCGCTCGAAGTGGCGAAAACGCTGATCGAGATTGCCAGCCACTTCAAGAAACCACTGCTGACCTGCTGGATGGGCGACACCCAGATCAAGGCCGGAAGGACCGCATTCGCCCAGGCACGCATCCCCACCTTCAGCACGCCGGAATCGGCGGTCGAGGCCTTTTCCTACATTACCGCCTTCTACCGCAACCAGCGTCTGCTGGCGCAGACTCCCGGCCCGCTCTCGCACCACGACGAGCCGGACGTGGAAGGCGCGCGCATGCTGATCGAAACCGTACTGTCCGAACGCCGCAAAGTGCTGTCGGAAATGGAGTCCAAGGCGCTGCTGGCCGCATTCCGCATCCCGGTGGCAAGTACCGTCATCGCCCGCTCGCCGGGCGAAGCGCTGCTGCTCGCCCAGCAACTCGGCTTCCCGGTGGCGATGAAGGTCAACTCGCCCGATATCACGCACAAATCCGATGCCGGCGGCGTCAAGCTCAACCTGATGAATGCGGCTGCGGTGCGCGCCGCCTATCAGGATATCACCAGCGAGGTGAAGAGGAACCGCCCAACCGCGCATATCGACGGCATCGCGATCCAGCCGATGGTGGTCAAGCCCAATGGCCGCGAACTGATGCTGGGCGTGACCTCGGACCCGGTGTTCGGCCCGGTGATTACCTTCGGTGCCGGCGGCACCACGGTTGAGGTGCTCGGCGACCGCGCCGTTGCGCTGCCGCCCCTGAACAGCTTCCTGGTGCGCGAACTCATCAACGGCACGCGAGTGTCGAAACTGCTCGGCGCCTTCCGCCACATGCCGCCGATCCAGATGGAGGCACTGGAAAGCCTGCTGCTGCGGGTTTCCGAAATGGTCTGCGAACTGCCCTGGCTCAAGGAAATGGACATCAACCCGCTGATCGTGGACGAGCATGGTGCGCTGGCGGCGGATGCGCGGGTAATGGTGGACTTTGCCCCGGTCTCCGGCGACCGCTACGCCCACATGGCGATCTACCCCTACCCCGCCCATCTCGTCACCGACTGGCAACTGCCGGATGGCACCGAGATCACTATCCGCCCGATCCGTCCGGAAGATGCGGAAATCGAGCAGGAGTTCGTGCGCGGTCTATCGGACGAGGCCAAGTACTTCCGCTTCATGAACACCATACAAGAACTCTCCCAGGCCATGCTGGTGCGTTTCACCCAGATCGACTACGACCGCGAAATGGCGCTGATCGCCATCACCGAGGAGAAAGGCCGGGAAGTGGAAATCGGCGTGTGCCGCTACGCCATCAACCCCGATGGCGAATCCTGCGAATTCGCCCTGGTGGTGAGCGACCAGTGGCAGCACAAGGCGATCGGCCACAAGCTGATGGCCGGCCTGATGGACGCAGCGCGCGGCAAGGGCCTGAAGACCATGGAAGGCGAGGTGCTGGCGAGCAACAGCAACATGCTCAAGCTGGTTTCGACACTGGGTTTCAGCGCCACCACCAGCGAGGAAGACCCCGCCATCAAGCGGGTCAGCAAATCCCTGTAGCGGATTTGGAAGCCACCCTCGCCCAGCAGGAAACCCTGATCGCGGCGCTCCGGCATGGTCTGGAGCAGCCGGTCGAGGTGGTCGAAACCCACATCTCCTGGGTGCTGCTGACCAGCGGCTTCGCCTACAAGATCAAGAAAGCGGTCGACCTCGGTTTTCTCGATTTTTCCACTCTGGGAAAGCGCCACTACTGTTGCGAGGAAGAACTGCGCCTCAACCGGCGGCTGGCACCAGGCCTCTATCTGGCGGTTACACCCATCACTGGCAGTGCCGCGCAACCGATGTTGAACGGCCCCGGCCCGGCCATCGAATATGCCGTAAAAATGCGGCGGTTCCCGCAGTCCGGCATGCTCGACCAGATATTACTGCGCGGCGAACTGACGCCGGAAATAGTCGACGCCATCGCCTGCGGAATCGCCGGCTTTCACCAACGCACTGCCATCGCGGACAGCGCCAGCCGGTTCGGCACGCCGGAACAGGTGCACCAGCCAGTGGCACAAAATTTCGCGCAAATCCGCCCCCGGCTACTGGAGCAAAATGATCGCGGTCGCCTGGACGGGCTGGAACGATGGAGTGAAGAGGAATATCGGACACACTTCGACGCCTTCGCGGCGCGCAAGGCGCAAGGGTTCATCCGCGAATGCCACGGCGACCTGCATTTGGGCAACATGGTGCTGCTGGACGGAGAAGTCGTGCCGTTCGACTGTATCGAATTCAACGACGACCTGCGCTGGATCGACGTAATCAGCGAAGCCGCCTTCCTGTCCATGGACTTGCAGGATCGGGAGCGGCCCGAGTTGGCGCGGCGTCTCCTCAATGTCTACCTGGAGCAGACCGGGGATTACGCTGGCCTGGAGGTGTTGCGCTACTATCTGGTGTACCGTGCCATGGTGCGCGCCAAAGTGGCCAGCATCCGCGCCGGACAGGAAGGAAAAGCCGGGGCCGGACAGTGGCTGCAATACCGCCGCCATATCGAACTTGCGGAAGGCTTCACCCGGCCTTCTCCGCCGTTCCTCGCCATCACCCACGGGCTGTCCGGCTCCGGCAAAACCACGATCACTCAATCGTTGCTGGAAGCGATCAATTTGATCCGCATCCGCTCCGACGTGGAAAGAAAACGCTTGTATGGGCTGAAACCGGGGGCGCACAGCGGCGCGGGAGTGGCTGAAGGCATTTACTCGCCCACGGCCAATGAGCGCACCTACCGTCGTCTGGCCGAACTGGCGCGGAGCATCGTCCAGTCCGGCCACCCGGTCGTGGTCGATGCTGCTTTTCTCAGAAGGGGGGAACGGACATCATTTCGGGATCTGGCACAGGAACTCGACGTTCCCTTCGTAATCCTGGATTTCATGGCGCCCGAACACCTGCTGCGGGAACGGATCGAACAGCGCGGGCGGCATGGTCGCGATGCTTCCGAGGCGGACGTCACGGTGCTGGAAAGCCAACTCCGCAATAGCGAACCGCTGGACAGCAGCGAAGCCGCCGTAACGGTCAGCGTGAATACCGGACAGAATGCAAATATTCAGGCGCTGACACAACGCCTGGAAAAAGCTATTTCTGGCGCTTGAGAAGCGCAGCGATTTCGGCTTCCGCAGCGACCCAGTCCTGCGCCGGATCGCCCATGAAACCCTGCCGCTCGGCACGATAATAGGCTGCTTCTGCAACCATCATATAGCGCTGCTCCGGCGTAAGAACGCCTTTCTTCGCAGATGCCGTTGCGCTTTTTGCTACCGGCTTCTTCGCTGCTGCTGCCGGCTTCTTCGCTGGAGCCTTGGCCACTGCCGCTTTTTTTGCCGAAGCGGCGGCTACTGCCATTTTTTTCACAGGGGCTTTCTTCGCCGCAGTTTTTACTCCCGCGGTGGCTTTTGCAGCACTCATCGGTGCGGTTTTTTTGGCTGGGGTTTTGGTGGTGGCCATAACGTTTCTTCTCCTGAGTTAAGCTGAACAAATGTTCTTGCTTTCTGAATATAGTCGAAATTTACCAAGGGTAAAAGATATCCCACGACATTTTATTGATTCCCCGCTCATGCCCCTTTATTTCGCCTCAAGCGAGCCGTCCGGCCTGATCAGGTATTTGTCGCTGCGATCCCTGGCGTTCTGAATGTAACGGTTGACGGTAATTCCCCGGCCGGCCTTGTCGACAACGACTTCATAATACATGTAGTTCTTGAACACTTCTTCTATATTCAGTCCCTCGCCCGGGCTCCACGGTTTCATCGCCGGGTCGAAGCTCCCGAAATAATACGTCCCTCCCGGCTGAAGCGTTTCCGCAGCCGCCGCAACCGAAAACAGGGCTGCCAGGACTACCGCTGCAATGTGCACATTTTTCTTCATGCTCGGCAGCACTCAATGGACTGTTGTTGTCAGGCTGTACCGCCTACGGTCAGGCCATCGATGCGCAAGGTCGGCTGGCCCACACCTACGGGTACGCTCTGTCCGTCCTTGCCGCAGGTGCCGACGCCCGGATCGAGCGCCATGTCGTTGCCGATCATGGAAACCCGCGTCAGCACATCGGGCCCGTTACCGATCAGGGTGGCGCCTTTGACCGGATAGGTGATCTTGCCGTCCTCGATCATGTAGGCTTCCGCCGCCGAGAATACGAATTTGCCGCTGGTGATATCGACCTGACCGCCGCCGAAATTGGCTGCGTACAGGCCGTGCTTGACCGACTTGATGATCTCGGCCGGGTCCTTGTCGCCATTCAGCATGTAAGTGTTGGTCATGCGCGGCATCGGGATGTGGGCATAGGATTCGCGCCGCGCATTGCCGGTGACGGCCATCCCCATCAGCCGGGCGTTGAGCGTATCCTGCATGTAGCCCTTGAGGATGCCGTTTTCGATCAGCACCGTGCACTGGGTCGGATTGCCCTCGTCATCGACGTTGAGCGAACCGCGACGGCGGGCGATGGTGCCGTCGTCCACCACGGTCACGCCGGCTGCCGCGACGCGCTGGCCGATCTTGCCGCTGAAAGCGGAACTGCCCTTGCGGTTGAAGTCGCCTTCCAGTCCATGGCCGATCGCCTCGTGCAACAGGATGCCCGGCCAGCCGGAACCCAACACCACCGTCATGGTGCCAGCCGGCGCCGGCCTGGCGTCCAGATTAATCAGCGCCTGGTGCACCGCCTTTTTCGCGTAATCCTGCAACATTTCTTCGCTGAAATAAGCGTAGTCGAAGCGTCCGCCGCCGCCGGCGCTGCCCTGCTCGCGCCGGCCGCCTTCCTCGACGATCACTTGCAGGGATACCCGCACCAGAGGGCGCACATCCGCCGCCAGCACGCCATCGTTGCGTGCGATCAGCACCACCTCGTATTCGCCTGCCAGCGAGGCCATCACCTGGGTAACGCGCGCATCCTGTGCGCGGGCGTAACGCTCCAGGCGTTCCAGCAGCGCGACTTTCTCGGCGTCCTTGAGGCTGGCAATCGGATCGTGCGGCAGATAAAGCTGTGATTTTGTCGCGCCGTGCATTGCCGGCACCGACTTTTCAGCGCCCTGACTGGCGATCGCACGGGTTGTTTCAGCCGCCTCGGTCAATGCCGGCAGGCTGATATCGTCGGAATAGGCGAAAGCGGTCTTGTCGCCGGACACGGCGCGCACACCGACACCCTGATCGATGCTGAAACTGCCGGATTTGACCTGGCCTTCCTCCAGACTCCATCCCTCTGCGCGGGTGTACTGGAAGTACAGGTCGGCATAGTCCACATGGTGGGTCATGATCCGGCCGAATACCTGTTGTAGCGCGCCGGCATCGAGCCCATAAGGGGTCAGCAGGGTGGACTGGGCAGTGCCGAAGATGGGGTCGTTATTCAGGAAAAAGGTTTCTTTTTTCATGGGAATTTCAGCACTGGTGCAAGGTTCGGTGGGTCAGCGCCGGCAGGCTCTTGCGCAGGCTCGCCTGATAGGCCGGGTTGATATTTGCGATCACCACCCCGGAACCGCGCTGCAGGCGGTCGAGAACCACGCCCCAAGGATCGACGATCATACTGTTGCCATGCGTTTCGCGCCCGGAAAGATGGTAGCCCCCCTGAGCCGAAGTCACCACATAGGCCAGATTCTCGATGGCGCGAGCGCGCACCAGGGTTTCCCAGTGCGCCTTGCCGGTGGTTTCGGTGAAGGCGGCGGGAACGACAATGATGTCCACATCGCCCATCGCGCGGTAAAGCTCGGGAAAACGCAGGTCGTAGCAGACCGACAGGCCGATCCGTCCGAACGGCGTTTCCACCACCACCACCCGGTCGCCCGGCTCGATGGTTTTTTCCTCGTGGTATTTTTCGTTGCCGAGATCCAGCCCGAACAAATGAATCTTGTCGTAGCGCGCTGCCAGTTTGCCCTTGTCGTCATAGACCAGGCAACTGCTGCGCACCTTGGACGGCACACTCGCCTCCAGTGGTACTGCGCCGCCGATTAACCAGATTTTATGTTTCTTCGCCATGGCGCTGAGGAATTCCTGCATCGGGCCTTTGCCCTCGGCCTCGCGCACTGCCACCTTGTCGCTTTCTTTCTTCCCCATGATGCCGAAATATTCCGGCAACACCACCAGCTTGGCGCCCTGCGCCACAGCCATGCCGATCAGCCGTTCCGCCTCGGACAAATTGGCCGCGACGCTCGGACCGGAGGCCATCTGAATGGCGGCAACACGGCAAATGCCGGGCTGCGGCCTGGTTCGTGCAACCGGCGTACGCGACCGGGTTCTGGCGAAGCTCGATTTAGCCTTTACTGTCATTTTCTGTCCTCTTGCCCATTGCGGGATTTCTCCGATACAGGGGAAATCAGTTCAACATTCAAATTCCGGTTCGGTTTCAAATCCGACGCCAATTCGATCCGCGTCGCCTCCACCGCCAGCGCGATCAGCCAGGCACGCAATTCCTCTGCCTGCAACAGGGATTCCTCACCGTCAGCATGATGGATCAGGATATGTGCGCCGGGTTGCGCCAGGTACGCTTCCACACACTGCCGCAACGGTGCCTGCGCGCGCACTGCGGCTCCGGAGCGCGGCTTCTCCCATAGTTCCGGCGACACCTCCCAGCTCTGGCCAAACGCCTGGCCGGCTATCAGTCCGCACCACGCCAGCAGCACTACCCGGCCGATTTTCATCATGGCTGCTCCAGCGGCATATTCGCGCCTATCTTTACGACATTGGGATTATCCCACGTTCCGGTGATACTGTATTCATAAGAAGCTATTTGATCAATCGGATCTTTCAGCAGCTTTTGCGCCACCCATGCCGTGATCCCAACCGCCGGCCCGCCCAGGAAAGCGCCGGCAACGGAAACGCCCCCTCCCAACTGCGGCGACACTTTAACTTTCAGGTTCTGGGTTTCCTCAGCCAGGTCGGTTTCGCCCTGCATCTGGACTTTCGCCGCCGGCCCTTCCAGCGTGAGATCATCGCTGCGCGCTATGCCATGGTCGATGCGCACGCCGCCGGAAATCGAGTCGAAAGCGAAGCCCTCGCTGAAGATATCGCGGAAATCCAGGGTCAGGCGCCGCGGCAAGGACTGCAAGCTGAGCAGGCCGAGCAGTTTGCCCGCGCCCGGCTCGATCTTGAGAAATTGTCCGTCCCTGGCCTCCAGTTTCAGATTGCCCGCCAAGCTGGGATAATCGAGCGCATGGGGACTGCCATTCCAGGAAAGCCGTCCGTCGAGCTTGGCCTTGCCGCGCTTGACCGCCTGCGGGTAACCCAGCCGCGTCAGCAGCTTGCCCAGATCCTGCACGTCGAGGTGAAGGTTGGCGCGGGTTCTCGGCCTGCGCCGCCACCCCTGCCACATCCCGCTCATCTGCAAGCTGCCGTCGGGGTTGCTGATATGCATCCTGTCGATGCGCCAGTCATCACCTGACTGCACGGCCAGCAGTTCGAGCTTGCCCAGTTTTTTCTGCTTGACCGAGAAATTTTCCACAACCACATCCAGCGCCGGAAACTCCCTCTCCTTCGTCGCCTCCACCGGAACCCCCAGCTTCGCCGGCGCCGGGTCGGGGATAGCCAGATACGCCAGGCGTGCCCGCAACTGTCCGCGCCCCTCCGGGTTCCAGTCAACGTTGCCGGCAAGCTCCTTGCTCTGCACGTTCGCCTGCCAGATGCCCTCCCTGGTTTTAGCGCTAATGCTCAAGTCGTTGAAACGCTTGCCGAACGCATCGAGTGCACCGAATTTCAGGTTGACCCCGGCAAAATCGGGCAGCGGTGCCGAGGTACCGCCCTGCCCGAGGACGGAGCGCCAATGGTCGAGATCGAGCAGCGCCAGTTCGCCGGTCAGCCAGATGCCGGGCTGCGACGGCAATACCGCCGTATTTCCCAGATTTATCGCGCCGCGCTCGATCGTGGTCTTGCCGTTTTCATGGCGACGCACCAGCACTGCCGCAAGGATTTTACCGTAGTTGAGCCGAAGCATATCCTGCTTCACGCCGGTCGCCGTTTTCTCGAAACGCAACGGCACCGGGCTGGCTGCCGATTTGCCGAAAGGGGCGGGCAAGCTGGACGCCAGCCCGACCAGCGAAGATTCGACCACCATATCGGCCTGCTTTTTACGCACCGACACCACTCCGCGCCAATCGGCCGTGCCACTCAGCGCGCGGATTACAGGCTGGTCGGTCAGGCTGCGCATGCCGACAGCGGTGACGCGCCCCTGAGCGTTGATGCGGACACTGCCATCCTTCTGCGTCGCTCCGCTGATTGTCACCGGCCCCCCCAGGGCTGCCGCCGTAATGCGGGGAATATTCACCGATGTTTCGGTAAAATCCAGGCGCCCGTTCACCCGTTCCAGCGCCGGGAAGTCCGGACCGATGGAAACATGGTTGTTCACGAATTGATAACCGCCCGTCACCCGCAAATCCTTGTTGCGGCGCAGCGGCATATTGAGCTTCAGGTTGAAATTGCCGCTGCCCGATGCGCTCATGCCCTCGGTAAAATCATCGATCATGGCGCTCACCGGGCTGTTGTCGATGAACTTGAGCATATCGCCGGTCGGCCCATTCGCTTCGCCTTCCACCTCAAGAATTTCGTCCATGCTCGACAAGTCGGGTATCACCGCACGCGTCCTGGTAATCTGCATGCCGTCGGTATTGCCCTTGTGTGCCGTGATTTCCATGCGAGCGCCACGGAACAGAAAATCCACCTCAATATTCTCTATTTTCGGCCAGCCCGGCGCATATTCCAGCACCCCGCCGGTCACCTTCCCCGCCACCTCGAACAGACCGCGCTTGCCGTCGGCAAAAGGAAAATCCGCCAGATTACCCTTCAATCGCAAGCGTACATCGTTGGACTGCCCCGCCAGCAGCGCAGAATTAAGCCAGTCGCGCGTGGCTTGGCCTATCGTGAGCGGAATATAGCGTCCGACCCGACTCGCATCGCCACGAGTGAACTGGCCGGAAAGATCGATCGTGCCAGGCGTGCCGCTTACCATTTTGTAGCTGCCGAACAGGTTTCCCGCCAAATCCCGGTTGGCCATCGAAAGGCTGGTCAAATTGAACTCCAGGCCCTTTTCCCGTTTCTTCCAGTTCAACTGGGCGGTCAGCGCGTCCAGCTCCAGCGGTTCGCGATAAAGGTCCGGCAAATCGGCCCGTACACCGTGGGAATTCAGCGCCAGCGTTCCGCCTTTTTCGTCGGCATCGAGGTTGCCGCTCAAGCCGGAAAAACCCGGCAGCTTCTCATAGGGCTTCATCCCCAAGCCGGCAAAGTTGCCCTTGACGGCGTAGCGTTGCGGCGCATTCCAGTCGCCGCTCCATTTAATGCTGAAATCGCGAAAGCTGCCATGGGGCGAGAGTTCCAGCAGCTTGCCGCGTGCCTCAGCCGGAAACGGCAACCGGTCTGACAATTTCAGCAACGGCTCCAGGCTCAGGCCATTGGCGCGAATTTCCCCCTCCGCGATTTTTTTGCCTTGCGCCGGAACATGGCGCACCAACAAGTCGGTTGGCGGCAGATCGATGCCGCTTTTTGCCACCAGGCTCAGGCGCTGTGTGCGGAACTCGAACCCTGCCGGCAGTTGCCGCCATCCGATGCGTCCATCCAGGTTTTCCAGTTCCAGTTCGGGCAGGTCGCTGGCAAAGCGGGCTGTAACATCGTCGAGGCGAACATCCACCGTAACTTCATTGACTTTTCCGGCGTCCAGGCTCAACCAGGACTGCACACTGCCATGGCCGCGCCGCAGTTCGAACGGCAAGGAAAACCAGGACTGCCAGGCTGCCATGTCCGTCCTGTCCAGCCGGGCATAAAAGCGACCGCTCCAGGTTGCCAGATCGGCCACCTTTTCACCCCTCAAATCAGCGCGAATATCCAGCGGGCCGGCCAGTTCGGCGGGTGGAACAGCCCGCATGCCCAGACGATGACGGCTGCCGCTGTTCTCCAGGCGCAGGTTGACACGGTTCAGGGTTAATGCCGGCGCCTGACGCTTATCGTCATGCCACTCGATGACCGCGTTAAGGATGACGATACGCGATTGCTGCAACACCCAGTCGGCGAACCCGCTCTGACTCTCCGGCTGGTTGAGTTCCATGCCCGCGAGAAAGATGTGGCCCTCGGCATCGCGCCGGATGTTCAGCACCGGATCGCTGATCACCAGCGAATGCAGGCGCAACTCTCCCACCAGCAGAGTCCACCACGACAGAGTACCGTCAACGTGCTGGAGCGCAAGCGCAGGCCGCCCCTGCCGGTCGTAAACCTGCACGTCGTGCAACGCCAGGTGCGGCCGCAAACCTTCCCAGTTGGCGTCGATCCCGCTGATCGTCACGCGCTGGCCGGCCGCACGGGTGATAGAAGTGGCAATGTCTTCGCGATACTGGCCGATGTCCGGCAAAATCCAGTAGCGCAGCGCCACCACCGTCGCGGCGAACGCCAGCCCGGCCAGGAGCAAGGCCGCAACAGCAATCCGGTAAGACCAACGCCACGAGGTTTTGAGCATTTAAAATTCAGCAAAAATAACTGCAGGACGCTGACTGCGCCCCTACTGTCAGATTATACCTCGGCGGAGGGGATTGCTTCACGTTACTGTTTGGTCAATTTTTGGGTGCGCTGCGCGGATGTTTGGGTGCCGGGGCTGCCCGGCACCCAAAAATTTGGTACGCATGGCGCACCCTGCAAATCCAATATTTTGGTGGCCTGACCCCGCGATGCGCATGACCACGCGATGCACTCAAAACTGCCTGGTTGTACCTGTTGAGTGAAGTCGACCGGCAGAAGTTTCGACCCCTTACTGTTTTGCCATATTCAGCCTTCTTGTTACACCTCCCCATCACCGTATTTTTTAGGTCAGGAACACTCAACCTGTTAGTTATGACAGGTTCGTTTTGTTTCCAAGACGAGTAGTCTCATCCGCATAAACAGCACCCGCGCACCATCGCAAATATTTATATTGCGGGCAGGCGAACAAGCAGTTTGAAACATTCATACACCGGCAAACCAAGACCACAAGAACAGACGACGACACCCCAGAAGTAGCCTGTGGTTTTCGATGTCTTTGGTGCGCAAGCGATGATGAATGGACATGCCAAGCCAAGATTAACCATTAGGAGACACGCATGGACGCACCGGTTAAACCGCGAAACGAAACAGGTCTGATCAATCCCATCATTGAGCAAGCCTATAAACAAGGCCGCCTGGCGGTCGGCGATGCGGCGGATTTCTACAGCGACTCGGGCATCGCGTTGCCCGATAAGGCCAACCCGGTGGTCGCGCTCTATATGCAGCCGCCCGGCAGCGGGGTTCATTTAGGCCCCAAAGCCACCGGCAGAATAACCTTGGAGGATATAGACGCACTTAGTAGCCGCGGCCCGATGCCTCAATTCGAGGGCGGCGAACATACTGCCATCGGGGATCAGGTGGTACTTTATTTTTCGCCGGATGGCCCGGGCACCAAAGCCTATCTGGCCCCCCTGAATCTGCCCAACGGACTAAACCTGACCTACGGCCAGTTGCTGGCGCTGGGCGGCGATTTTTACGGCATTCCCGACAAACCCATTTCCGATGGTTCGACTTTGGCGGATCGGCAACAACGTTTCACCAATGCGTACAATTCTCTGGCACAAAATCCGGCTTCGAAAAGCGAGGCCATGCAGATTCTGGCTGTCATGCAGATCGAAATCAATGCGGTCAATGCGGCGATCAACAAGGGAGAGCCGGCATCCAGCGCCTACAAGAAACTGGGGGATACGTTATCGGAGCAATGGAACCGCATCACCGGCGGGGGCAGTATTGTTTCGCCCTGGATCCCGATGGGTCGCTATTTGAAGCTGGCCGCCACCAACTGGGATCACTTTTCGCAATGTGCGGTACTGGCCTATACCGCGGGCCACAGTCTTGCGCTGCAAGCCGCGGTTGCTGCCGGACAGATGGGAGATAAGCAAAAGCAAGGGATTGCGTTGCAACGCGCCTATGCAATGAACGCCTTTGCAGATCACTTTCTGACCGACCTATTTTCTTCCGGCCACATGCGCAGCCCGCGCAAACAGCTCAATGACACCGTTACCCCTGCCAGCGCAGGCGGGCTGTTAACCCGCTACATGCACGACGAGGACAGCGCCAACGGGCTGTATGTGCAAAACATGCGCGGCAATCAGTGGAAGGCCTACGGTGACAAACGATATTTCGACATGGTCGATGTGACCAATACCATATTGGTCAACGGTGCGGCACAGCTATCGGCTGACGAGATATTCCAGGCATTCGTTAGCGGCCATGTCGTCACGCCCGATCAGTATGCGGCTTTGCTCGTGACGCCCAATTTGACGCAGGTGCAGGATTACCAGCACCCGGGCCTGAACTACTCCTCGATGTTTGCCGCTGCCAACAATACCGTCATCAGGCGCAACGGCCTCAACAATCCACTGGATTTTAGCTGGACCGATAGCTGGTGGGGCTGGTCGACGTTGGCATGGTTGCAGAAAAATTATACCGGCCCGAGCTGGCAGATCGGCCCGATGCGGTCTCCAACCACTGGCCCCGTCATTTCTCTTAGCGGCTGGCAAACCACCACCCCGATCCCGCCTAATTGGGTAAACGGCAATCAGGTGCGTTATTGCGTCAGCTTCGTCGATGGATTAAACGAAACCAATCCCGGCCCATGGGGCAGCGCCGTAACCCTCATCGACCAGTTTCTGCCGACCATTACAGGCATCCCGACCGACCCGACCAATACCGCCAAGTCCAGGAACATCTACCGGGAATTCATCGGGCATCCTTTCAGTTATGTGGGCACCATCCACGACAACACGACCACCACCTTCATCGACAAAATGCCTTAACAGTTATCAGGGACAAGATTTCATCACGTAGATCAGGAGATAAAACATGACACTGAAAATCACCATTTTCGATATCGGCGAACAACCCATGCAAAACCACCCGGTGGACCTGCTGCAAAATGGCCAGGTGATATTCAGGGCAACAACGGATGACCAAGGCGTGGCGAGCTTCCCCACCGCCTTCGACAATGCGCCGAACTTGGCGGTGCGCAGCCAGCTCAACCCACCGTAAATTCATTTAACCCAGAAAATCAGGCCTGCCCCAGCCTGGGTTTTTCATGGCTGGGGGATGTTATCCGATAGCGATCCGGGTAATGAAACCTGAGCAATTGCGATCACCGGGACTTTTAACCATGAGTTTGTATTTTTAAACGACGGAGGACCATCGTAATGACGAACATCACATTATCCCCCCGCTGGGCTTCCAGCTCCCTGCAGCTTTCGAACAACGCCTATGTCGATTGCGGAACGCCTTTGGTTTTATCAAACCTTACCTCGTTCACGTTGGAAACATGGGTAAATCCCGCCAACCTGAAAGGCCGTCAATCACTGGTTGGCAATGTTGACAATGCCATCGGCGGCCAGTACCAACTGTTCTTGCAAGATGGCTATGCCATTGCCTATGTTGGCATTGCCCCTTATGTGATTCAGTCGCCGCAGCCCATTACTGCCAACACGTGGCATCACCTCGCTTCGACCTTTGATGGCAACACCAATACCCTCACTTTGTATGTGGATGGGAACCCGGTAGCGAAACAGGTTTTTTCCGGAACCCTGCCACGAAACGGCACGAACACCCTGATCGGTGCCGTCATGCAAAACAACGTCCCGGTCGATTGTTTTCAGGGGCAGGTGGGGCGGGTGATGATATGGAATTCTGCAAGGGATGCAGAATCTATCCTGAACGATTCCGTGCAGGTCAGCATCTATCAGGCAACTGAAAATCCCAACCTGGTTTTTTACACCGACTTTTCGGTTATGCCCTCGGTGGATAGTTCAGGGAACGACATCCAGCTCGCCTACAAAAATAACGCCCAGTATCTTTTTAGCGTGCCCTCCGTGGTGCTGGGAAGCAGCGGCTATGCGGACTGTGGCTCATATCCCGACTATAGCATTCCCGGGAATTCACCCTACACCATTGAAGGCTGGTTTTTCCCTACTCAAAGCAGTGGTGGCACGCTGATCAGTTATGGAAAAAATAGCCAATGGGAATACCAGGTACTCTATAAAAACAACCAGGTGATAGGTCGCAGAAACTCCGACAATCTCCAGATTTTGTCCAATAGCTCGATCATTCCGCTCAGTTATTATCACTTTGCGCTGACTTACGATGACAAGACAAAAGCCCTCAGTCTTTATATCAACGGCAATCTGCAAACCGTAGAGTATTTCCCCTCCCCCGTTACGGCGGTAGCGGGCGGAAAGGTACTGGTAGGGGCGCAATATGCGGCCAACGGTTCGCCTACCGATTTTTTCGGTGGGGCCATCCAGAATCTGAGAATCTGGAGTACATGCCTGGAACAATCGGAAATATTTCAGTGGATGTACAACGATGTAGTAAATGATACCCGGCTGATTTCAAATTATGACTTCACGGTTAATCCCCCCATCGATACGACAGACAGAGCCACGTTAATTCTCAATGGCGGGGCTGTCCAAACTTTACAGCAAGTCGGCATTTCCCCATCCGAACCAGTCGGCCTGTTGGGTATTCCGCAGTCCATTAATGCGATTTATCTGAACCAGACGCGCGAGGCGCCCGTTCCTCCGACGGAAGGCGTTTTCTTCGCTGAACAGCCCGAACTTTTTTCGAGCGCGCATAAAGATCATTCCTGGGATGACTTTGTCGTCCATATGGGCATTGCTGCCGACGAGGAAGCAAAAGGACGTTTCCGCCATCGGTTCGAAGAAGCATACGCCAAAGCGCAAGACACGATGGAAGCCAATCCGAAGCTGAAAAAGGTTTTCACGCGTACCGACGAAAACGGCATGACCCGCATCGTATACCACGGGGTCCGTGGCGATATGCTGGTTTACGAGGATGCAATAGGCGCGGTGTCGGATTGTACGCTGTGGTGGATAAGTTTTATTTTCATGCTCACAGTCGGCTTTTACCAGGCGCTGGGTTTATTGCCCACGACCGGCAATATTGCGACGCGGATCTACAACCTGATCAGGAACAATGCAACCGCATGGAATGCGCTGACTTCCATGGTCGGCAAAACGATTACCGCATCGGCGGCCATCGGCTTTATGGGCGTGGTTTATAGCCAGGGACTGATGTGGACGATTATTAAATTCGTGCTCACCTCGGCCGGATGGTACGCGCTGTTCTGGATTTTGAGAAAAGTGATCGCCATTGTGACCGGAATGGAAGCCGCAGCCATTCTGGCAGGCTTTATCGTATGGGCATCACAATTGACCATTCACTCCCTGCAATACAACGCCAGTTGCGGCACCACGGCACCGCGGCCCGTTATGGCATAACCCAATTTTCAGCATGACCAAACTTAACCCACTTTAGGAGAAAAATATGCCAACATCAACCACAGTGGTGGCGATACCCATTGTAGACACATCGTACAGCATGACCAGTTCAGGTTATGTAGCCATCACGGTCATAGATACCAAGGCATTCTTAAGCAATGCCTTGGCGGGCGATTACATCGGCGTGGCCTCTTATGACACGTCCGGGCGAACCAGCTACAACCTGACGCTTGTGGACCAGGCCCTGACCGTGCCTCAGGCAGCGGCCAATACCGTGCAGAATCTTAGCTTCACGGGCAACTGCACCAACATGGGGTCAGGGCTGCAAACGGGCGTCAGCATGCTGGCAAACGCCCCTGCCGGAGTGAACAAGGGGCTGGTTCTGCTGTCGGACGGCTATCAAAATTGCGGCACCTCCCCTATACCCCTTCCTGCAGGCACGCCACGCGTTTACTCCTGCGCCATGGGGCCGGCCTCGGACCAAGGCCTCATGCAAAATATTGCGACGCAAAGCGGAGGGAAGTATTACTACGCCCCTTATGTCTACAACATGATGCAGATATATAACCAGATACGCGCGCAAACACCGGCATCGCAGCTATTGGTGAATGCTTATAAAAACGCAACGCCATATGACTCATTGCTGATCCCGGCCACCATATCTGCAGGCAACGATCTGGGGCAATTTTCCGTGGTATGGAGCGATGCTTCCATACCGTACGTTAACGGGCAGCCTGGATTAAATCAGATTAGCGTCACCCTGGTAAACCCGTCGGGGCAAGTGCTCACGCCCAGCCCATCTTTACAGGGAGGGGGCTATGTGGTGTTCAATATTCCCAACCCACCCACAGGCTTGTGGTACATACAGATCGAGTATGGCGGCGACAAACCCCAGGGGCTGACTGGGGGCGCCTTCGAATTTTCTCCATCCGGAAAAGCCGCGCTCATCCATATGAGTGTCGAGGCGCCTGAGGTCGCCAAAGCGGGCGCGTCCATCCCCATCGCCGTGAATCTGGAGGAGGATGGCACGCCAATGCAGGGGCATGTAATACATACGACGCTCACCAAGCCGAAAATAAGCGTTCGTAATGCGCTTGTTGCGTACGCTTATATGCTGAAGGACATCGCCTTACCCGACAATGTCGCTGACGCCTGTCCCAAGGATAAGCTCGACATGGCAAAACTGGCTGTTTTGCACAATACCCACATGCCGACAATGGATCTGTTGCCCCATGTGAAAAGCAGCAGTTTCCTGACTCACGGAAAGGACGGCAAATACAGCATGGCCATCCCGGATACCCTTGAGGCAGGAACATACAATTTGCAATTCGAGGTCACCGGCGTTTCCAGCAAATCGGGGACGGCGTTTTCCAGGAGTCACCTGGTGAGCATTCTGGTGAACGACTGAGCCAGGCACCCTCGGCAAAGCCGGGGGTGCCGCACTGCATGACGCATAGGGGAAACTCTGCGAACCTGTTCGCGGTTAACTTTTACAGCAGCCCAAGTATTGCCGCTTTAATGGCTGCTGCAGTCTTGTTGCATGCCCCCAGCTTTGCCATCGCATTATTCAGATGAAAATTCACCGTTCGCTCGGAAATGTGCATGATCTCGCTCACATCGCCTGAGGTCTTGCCATCGGCTGTCCAGCGTAGCACCTCGATTTCCCGGGAGGACAGATCGACCGTCGCATCCGGCATGAGTTTAGGTACCAGCAACCGGGACATCCCTGCGTGTACAACCTGTACCAGCCAGGACATCTTTAACGAATGGTCGCCCAGCTCTTTGGGCGAGAGGTTATCGTGCGAACGAGCAAGAGTCAGTAACCCGCCCACCCCCTTGGCATCGTGGCACGATTGCGCCCAGCCTATCCGTAGACCGTGGGCGCGAGCGTCTTCCCAGAACGCGCGGCAGGTAGCAAATATTTCGTTGGTCCACACCAAAGGCATCACCGATCTCATGCCATGCGCAACGGTGGGGTCTACAGCCAGGTAATGTTCTTGCGCGTAACGTTGTTGCCAGTCACGGGAGTAATTGTTCAGCATGAACACCTTGGGGTTTGAGATGGGCAAAGGCATACGCATGCCGTAGGCGCAATACTCAAAACCCAGTTCACTGGTAGCGCACGATAACGCTGCAAATAAATCGGCTTCGGTATCTGCGTTTAACAATGAGTGCATCAACGCTTCTTGCCAACTATCCACGTTACACCTCTCGGAAATCTATTTCTTGACCATGTGCCCAATTGATTCAAGCAGAAAAACCTTAACACGTACCAACATGAAAAACGGTAATACTGTCGTTTGACGTCGACCCTAGCGGGAATTCGGCTGACAACACAATCACCTGTCAACTCTGACATTATCAGCACGGTCTAAAAGAGTAGTAGCATATTCATATTCAAAGTAGCGTTAAATTTTTTTGACAAGGACAAGGCCGTCAGACATGCGTCGATTCACAACCCCATCCCGGCTACAGCATCCTTCAACAGCCGTTAATATGTTATCTGTGTCGGCCGATGGCTATATTCGCCTTTCATTTGCAAGGCTCCAAACTATCACTTTAGTTCATCTGATTTCAGGTCTTGACGAGAATGTTCCAACGATAACCCATTGCGGCGCAATGCCAACAGATATTATGGGCTACACCGAGTGGGTCAACGATACCGTCCCAACCATTACAATCGGCTGGGACTGGCAAATGGATGCCGATTGCAACCGGATCCGGCTACGCAGAATCAGCGAACCGCGCAGCAACATCCTGCTGCAGGATGCAGCCGGAATGGATATCGGCCCAGAAAAAACAATCATCATGCTTGAGGCGTTTATTGATGGCATAGACTGGTCGCAAGAGGTGCGAAACCACATAGACGCCTGCTACACGACATAAGCCCCCAACCGTCCTTTCTCATGACAATCCACCTGTTAACTTTGACAGTTATATAAAACATCAACATCGAATTAAATATCCCCACATCGATATTTAATTTGTTGGGGGTGTGTTGTGAACGTTATCGCAGGCGCAACAGAAGAGCTTTCAGCCGATTTATACAATCAGGTTTCAAGCTATCGGTATCGGGTGTTCATCGAAATGCTCGGTTGGCAACTCAATACACAAAACGGGATGGAGCTTGACCAGTTCGACCGTCCCGATACTTTGTATGCTGTTGCACAGGATGATGAAGGCCGTGTTATTGGTTGCGCTCGTTTTCTCCCTACCAATCAGCCCTATCTCTTGGGCGAAGTCTTTCCCCAGCTTCTTAATGGCTTGCCACCGCCGTGCACACCCGACGTCTGGGAATTGTCCCGTTTTGCCGCAGTCGATTTCGAAAACAATACTTCCTCAGCATTGGGACAATTTTCTTCTCCCATCGCAATCGAGCTGCTTCAAAAATCGATCGCATATGCCAGTGAACATGGCGCGAAGCGAATCATTACGGTCTCTCCAATCGGGGTCGAACGCCTGCTCCGCAGAGCAGGCTTCCATGCACACCGAGCTGGCCCACCGATGATTATCGATGGCCATCCGCTCTTTGCATGCTGGATTGAATGCGAACCAAAGAGCGAAGATCGTATCGCCAAACCTGCCTAGCGGATGCGCCAATCAAAGGCGCCGTGCCCAGGCTCAAACTCTCTGGCCAAAGTCCCGTCGGTTCCAAAACTCACAGGCCGCAAAGAGAGCACTTATTGACCAGCGACCTTGTGCATTAAACAGCGACATGATTTGAATGCCTGATAAATGTGGCTGCGTTTACATTGTTACCGAGACAAAACGCAAACGAAGCTACCAAACAAATTGGGTGGCCGTGACCTGCCCCCACTAAACAGTGCCACCTGAAATCTAGTAAAGTCCGCTTTCTGAAAGGAGAAGGGACTTGAAGAAGCGATTTACGGAAGAGCAAATCATTGGATTTCTGAAACAAGCTGAGGCGAGCATACCGGTCAAGGAACTGTGCCGGCAACACGGATTCAGCGATGTATCGTTCTATACTTGGCGGGCCAAATTCGGCGGCATGAGCGTACCGGATGCGAAGCGGCTGAAGAAATGGAAGCCGAGAACAGCCGGCTCAAGAAGCTGCTGGCCGAATCCCTGCTTGACACCGAAGCCTTGAAAGTGGCGCTGGGCCGAAAGCGTTGACCCCACAAGCAAAGCGCGAGGCGGTGACCGCGATGCGGCAGGAAACTCCGGTTTCCGAGCGCCGCGCCTGCCTGCTTGTGGGGATCTCACGCACGGTACTGCATTATGAGCCGAAGGTGCAGCCCGAGAACGAACGGTTACAGGAACGCATCACCGAGATCGCAGGAGAGCGCCGCCGATTTGGTTATCGCCGCATCCATGCCCTGTTGCGCCGTGAAGGCGTGGAAGCGAACCACAAACGCATCTTCCGGCTTTACCAGGAGGCAGGCTTGGCTATTCGGCGTCGGCGCCGGCGCCACGGAGTCGCCGTCGAACGAGAGCGGCTGGAACTACCAGGCCAACCGAACGAAGTGTGGTCGATGGATTTTGTCAGTGACGCGCTGTCCACCGGTCGCCGGATCAGGGTGCTGACGATAGTCGATGATTTCACCAAGGAGTCGGTCGACATCGTGGTTGACCACGGCATCTCAGGGTACTACGTGACTCGCTGCCGTTGGCACTTCTAATGGGGGCAGGTCAATGTGCATTTGCTTCATAAAACCGACAACCATAAAAAAAGCCGCCGAAAATCCCGGCGGCTTTTCCATAACCCACAAGCAAAACCCTACTTCACAACTTCTTTCAACTGCTCCAGAATCGCCGGATTCTCCAGCGTGGAAATATCCTGCGTGATCTCCTCACCCTTCGCCAAAGCCCGCAGCAACCGCCGCATGATCTTGCCGGAGCGGGTCTTGGGCAGGTTGTCGCCGAAGCGGATTTCATCAGGTTTGGCGATTGGGCCGATTTCCTGTGCCACCCAGTTACGCAGGTCGGCGACGATTTTCTTCGCCGCTTCGCCTTCGGGGCGCAGTCCTTTCAGCACCACGTAAGCGACCACGGCTTCGCCCTTGATGTCGTGCGGCTTGCCCACCACGGCAGCTTCGGCAACCAGCGGATTCGCCACCAGCGCGGATTCGATTTCCATCGTGCCGAGGCGGTGGCCGGACACGTTGAGCACGTCGTCGATCCGTCCCATGATCCAGAAATAGCCGTCCAGGTCGCGGTTGGCGCCGTCGCCGGCGAGGTAGTACTTGCCGCCCAGTTCTTCCGGGTAATAGCTCTTTTTGTAGCGCTCGGGGTCGCCGTAAATGGTGCGGATCATCGAAGGCCAGGGGCGCTTGATGACCAGGAATCCGCCCTTGCCTTTTTCCACATCATGGCCGGCCTCGTCGACGATGGCGGCCATGATGCCGGGCAGCGGCATGGTGCAGGAGCCCGGCTTGAGACCGTGCACGCCGGGCAGCGGGGTGATCATGTGGCCGCCGGTCTCGGTCTGCCACCAGGTGTCGACGATCGGGCAACGGGTCTGGCCGACGGTGTTGTAGTACCACATCCACGCTTCGGGGTTGATCGGCTCGCCCACGGTGCCGAGCAGGCGCAGGCTGGAAAGATCGTATTGCTTGGGCAGGTCGGCGCCCAGCTTGATCAGGGAGCGGATCGCCGTCGGTGCGGTATAGAACACCGTCACCTTGTGATCCTGGATGATCCGCCAGAAGCGGCCGGCATCGGGATAGGTCGGCACCCCTTCGAACATGATTTCGGTCGCGCCCACCGCCAGCGGGCCATAGGTGACATAGGTGTGGCCGGTGATCCAGCCGACGTCGGCGGTACACCAGAATACGTCGCTGTCCTTGTAGTCGAAGGTCCAACGCATGGTGAGCATGGCCTGGAGCAGAAAACCGGCGCTGGAATGCTGCACGCCCTTGGGCTTGCCGGTGGAGCCTGAGGTGTAGAGGATGAACAGCGGATGCTCGGCGTTGACCCATTCCGGCTCGCAGATATCGGCCTGCCCCTTGATCACATCGTGCCACCACACGTCGCGCCTGGCGTCCCACGCCGTTTCATCGGCGGTGCGCCGGTACACCACCACGTTCTTCACGCAATCGCAGCCGCCCATGGCGAGCGCGTCGTCCACCGCAGGCTTGAGCGGCATCGCCTTGCCGCCGCGGTGCTGTCCGTCGGCGGTGATGACCAGACTGGCGGAGGCGTCGGTGATGCGCTCATGCAGGCTCTTGGCGGAAAAGCCGCCGAACACCACCGAATGGATCGCGCCGATGCGGGCGCAGGCCTGCATCGCCACCGCCGCCTCGATGCTCATCGGCAGATAGATGATGACGCGGTCGCCCTTCTTCGCGCCCAATGCCTTGAGGCCGTTGGCGAACTGGCAGACGCGGTGATAGAGTTCCTGATAGGTGATTTTGGTGATCTTGCCGTCGTCGGCCTCGAAAATGATCGCGACCTTATTGGGCTGGGTGGCGAGATGCTTGTCCAGGCAATTGTAGGAAACGTTCATTTCGCCGTCGTCGAACCATTTATAGAATGGCGCGCTGCTCTCGTCCAGCACCTTGGTGAAGGGCTTCTTCCACACCAGCATCTCACGAGCCAGCCCCGCCCAGAAACCTTCGTAATCCGTCTCCGCCTGCGCGCACAGCGCCCGATAGCCTTCCATCCCCTTGACGTTAGCCTGGGCCTTGAATGCCTCTGATGGCTCGAACACCCGGTTTTCGGTCATTACTGATTCGATCGACGACATGTTTTCCCCTTGGTGAATTTGATACGATGCGATTAGCTTATTTGACTGATGATATCGTTTTTGCCTGGAGTTGCAAGCCAAACAAAACTGTTTTTTCAATGCAATGCCCTAAAAAACCATGAGCCCGGCAAACTTCTAGATAAGTTATTTATTACATGCCATGATAACAAGATGGATATTTCCATGCAAAATCCTCCCGATCAACTCATCGAAAAAGCACTCGGCCTCAGCCGTTTCGCCCTGCGCCTGACGGAGAGCGCCCCCGCCTCGCTCGAACAACTGCGCGAAACCCTGTTCACCCCTTGGGATGCCGCTGCCATGCAGGCATTTCTGGACGGCGCCACCATCGAAGATGAAGCTGCGCTGAAGAAAGCGCTGCGCGCTTTGCGCAAGCAGGTGATGCTGCGCCTGATTGTGCGCGATCTCGCCGGTCTGGCCGATCTGCGCGAAGTCATGACCACCGCCAGCCAACTGGCGGAAGTCGCCGTGAACTTCGCCCTCGCCCGTCTCGATGCTTGGCTGAGAGGCCAATACGGCGCGCCCATCGGCGAGGAAAGCGGCGCCGAACAGGACCTGGTGGTGGTCGGCATGGGCAAGCTCGGCGGCGGCGAGCTCAACGTCTCCTCGGACATCGACCTGATTTTCGCCTACCCCGAGGAAGGCGAAACCGCCGGGCCGCGCAAGACCAGCAACCATGAATATTTCGCCCTGCTCGGCAAGAAACTGATCGGCGCCCTCAACGAAACCACCGCCGACGGCTTCGTCTTCCGCGTCGACATGCGGCTGCGGCCCTACGGCGATTCCGGCCCGCTGGTTTGTAGCTTCGCCATGCTGGAAAACTACTATCTCACCCAGGGCCGCGAATGGGAGCGCTATGCCTGGATCAAGGGCAAGCCGCTCACCGGCAGCCGCTACCGGGAACTCGCCGACATCCTGCGTCCCTTCGTGTTCCGCAAGTATCTCGACTTCGGCGCCTTTGCCTCGATGCGCGGCCTGCACGCGCAAATCAGGCAGGAGGTGGCACGCCGCGACATGACGGGCAACATCAAGCTGGGGCCGGGCGGCATCCGCGAAATCGAGTTCATCGCCCAGGTGTTCCAGTTGATCCGCGGCGGCAAGGAAACCGCCCTGCAAACCCGCTCCACGCTCACCGCACTCGATCTGATCGACCAGCGCAAGCTGCTGCCGGCACAGACCGTGGCCGAGCTGCGCGACGCCTACTTCTTCCTGCGCAACCTTGAACACCGCCTGCAGTACCTTGAAGACGCGCAGACCCAGACCCTGCCGGCAAACGATGCCGACCGGCAGATCATCGCCGCCGCCATGGGCTTTGCCGATTGGCCGGCTTTCATGAAAGCCCTCGACAGCCACCGCAGCAAGGTGGAGCGCCATTTCGAACAGGTTTTCGCCGCACCGCAAAACACCCAGGGCAGCCATCCTCTGGCGATGCTTTGGTATGGCGCGCCAGACGACGAGGAAGCGACTGCCCGCCTCGTCGCGCTGGGCTACCATCGCCCCGCCGAGGCGTGGCAACGTCTCCGGCGCCTGCGCGAGGGCAACCGCTACAACCAGTTGCCGGCCGAAAGCCGCACCCGCTTCGACGCCTTGATGCCGCCGCTGATCGAGGTGGCCTGCGACTTCCCTAACCCGGACGAAACCCTGGAACGCATCCTCCATCTGGTGGAAAACATCAGCCGCCGCGGTACCTACCTCGCCCTGCTGTCGGAATATCCGCAAACGCTCAACCAGGTTGCCAAGCTGTGCAGCGCCAGCCCCTGGGTATCGGACTACCTGACCCAGCACCCGATCCTGCTCGACGAACTGCTCGACACCCGCGAACTCTACGCCCTGGCCGACCGGGATAAGCTCAGGTACGAACTGGTAGCGCTGCTGAATGCAGCCGACGGCGACACCGAGCGGCAGATGGATATCATGCGGCACTTCAAGCAGGCACAGACTTTCCGCCTGGTGGCGCAGGACCTGGCAGGCATACTGCCGCTGGAGATCCTCTCGGACCGGCTTTCCGAACTGGCCGACCTGATCCTGGATCAAACCATCCGCCTCGCCTGGGCCGGCCTGCGCACCCGACACCGCGACACGCCGCGCTTCGCCGTCATTGCCTATGGCAAGCTGGGCGGCAAGGAACTGGGCTATGCCTCGGATCTCGACATCATTTTCCTTTACGAGGACGAAGCGCCGGAAGCCGCCGAAGTCTATGCCCGGCTGGCGCAGCGCATCAACACCTGGATTTCCAGCATGACGCCCGCCGGCATCCTCTACGAAACCGATCTGCGGTTGCGCCCCAATGGCGCCAGCGGCCTGCTGGTCAGCACCGTGCCCGCGTTCGAGGAATACCAGAAAAAACAGGCCTGGGTCTGGGAGCACCAGGCGCTGACCCGCGCCCGCTTCAGCGCAGGCGACCCGGAAGTGGGCGCCGCCTTCGAACGGATTCGAATCGAAGTATTGCGTCAGGAACGCGACCCTGCATCGCTGCGCGAGGAAATCCTCGCCATGCGGCAGAAAATGCTGGACGCCCACCCCAACCTCAGCGGCCAGTTCGACATCAAGCATGATCGCGGCGGCATCATCGACGTCGAATTCCTGGTGCAGTATCTGGTGCTGCGCTTTTCCTGCATCCACCCGGAGCTGACCAAGGATGCCGGCAATCTGGCGCTGCTGCGCATTGCCGGGGAGCTCGGCCTGATCCCCGCCGATCTGGCGCAACAGGTGCGCGACGCCTACCGCGAATACCGCCTGCTGCAGCACCAGCTCCGGCTGCAGGGCAGCCCTCACGCCCGCATCGATCCTGCGCAGGTGGAGGAGCTTGCAAGCGCCGTCAAGCAACTGTGGCAGGCAGCGCTCGCTCCGTAATTTCAGCAAAATGCGCTACAATTAGCCATTTCCTGAAAACTCTTTGATTTTGGAGCAATGAGCATGTCAATGTCCGACCGCGACGGCCTGATCTGGTACGACGGCAAGATGGTGAACTGGCGCGATGCCACCACTCATGTCCTGACCCACACCCTGCACTACGGCATGGGGGTATTCGAGGGCGTGCGCGCCTACAAGACCGACAAGGGCACGGCGATTTTCCGCCTCGAGGATCACACCGACCGCCTGTTCCGTTCGGCGCACATCCTCGCCATGAAAATGCCATTCGACCGGAAAACCATCTCCCAGGCACAGAAGGATGCGGTGCGGATGAACAATCTGGAATCCGGCTACATCCGCCCCATGGCGTTTTACGGCGCGGAGGCGATGGGCATCTCGGCCAAGTCCCTGTCCACCCATATCATCGTCGCCGCCTGGCCATGGGGCGCCTACCTCGGCGCGGATGCGCTGGAACACGGCATCCGCGTCAAGACCTCGTCCTTCAGCCGGCACCACGTCAATATCACCATGTGCAAGGCCAAGGCCAACGGCAACTACATGAACTCGATCATGGCCCATCGCGAGGCCGAGCATGACGGCTACCAGGAAGCCCTGCTGCTCGACGTCGACGGCTTCGTCGCCGAAGGCTCGGGCGAAAATATCTTCATCGTTCGCAACGGCAAGATGTACACGCCGGACCTCACCTCGGCACTGGAAGGCATCACCCGCGACACCATCATCCAGCTCGCCGACGAAATCGGCCTGCCGGTAATCGAAAAGCGCATCACCCGCGACGAGGTCTACAGCGCCGACGAAGCCTTCTTCACCGGCACCGCTGCGGAAGTCACGCCGATCCGCGAGCTCGACAACCGCGCCATCGGCAACGGCGACCGCGGCCCGATCACCGCCAGGCTGCAGGCGATGTATTTCGACTGCGTTACCGGCAAGGCGGCGAACCATCAGGAATGGCTGACGCTGGTTTGAGGAGTGAAGCGATGCAACCCGAATTAAAGGCACGCTATTACGAAGTCACGGCAGCGGACCTGCCGCTGCACTGCCCGACCCCGGCAATGCCGCAATGGAGCAGCCACCCGCGCGTATTCCTGCCGATCGAAAAAACCGGCGAAGCGCTGTGTCCCTATTGCGGCACGCTGTACAAACTGAAAGGTGATTTGCCCAAAGGGCATCGTCATTAATACCCCCTTCACCGCAGAGGCGCAGAGACGCTGAGAAAATCTTGACGCGCTTCTCCCTCTGCATCTCCGCGCCTCTGCGGTCCATTTGTTAAGAAAATGCGAAAAATCCTGATCATCGCTCCTTCCTGGGTCGGCGACGCCGTGATGGCGCAGCCCCTGCTCCGGCGCCTGCGAGAACAGCACCCCGACGCGACGATCGACGCCTTTGCGCCAGCCTGGGTCGCGCCGATCCTGGAACGCATGCCGGAAATCAGGCGCGTCATCATCAATCCGCTGGCCCATGGCGAACTCTGCCTTAAGCTGCGCTGGCACCTCGGGCGCGCACTGCGGCGGGAGCGCTACGACCAGGTCATTATTCTACCCAACTCGCTCAAATCGGCGTTGATCCCCTTCTTCGCCGGCATTCCGCTGCGCACCGGTTTTAAAGGGGAAATGCGCTACGGTCTGATCAACGACCTGCGAAATCTGGATAAGGAGGCGCTGCCGCTGATGGTGGAACGCTTCGCCGCTCTGGCCGAACGCCCTGATTCCCCGTTGTGCCGCCCGATCGAAAATCCGCGCCTGATCGTTGAGCAGAATCAGGTGGACTCCACCCTCGCCAAGCTGGGGCTTGCCTACCCCGAAGAAAATAAATCGAAAAAGCCGGTGGCGGCGTTCTGCATCGGAGCCGAGTACGGACCGGCCAAGCGCTGGCCGGCATCCCACTTCGCCGAGCTGGCGCGGATGCTGGCGGACAAGGGGCATGAAATCTGGCTGCTGGGCTCCGGCAAGGACGAGGAAATCGGCACGGAAATAGAACGGTCGAGCCGTGGCGCGGCCCGCAACCTGTGCGGCCAAACCAGCCTCGCCCAGGCCATTGATCTGCTCGCCGCCGCCGACATCGCTGTTGTTAACGACTCCGGCCTGATGCACATCGCTGCCGCGCTCGGCAAACCGACCATCGCGCTGTTCGGCTCATCCAGCCCCGGCTTCACCCCGCCCCTGTCGGACAAGGCCCGCATCGTCAGCCTCAACCTGCCGTGCAGCCCGTGCTTCAAAAGGGTCTGCCCGCTCGGGCACTTCGACTGTATGACGAAGCTCACCCCGCAGCGGGTATTTGAGGAAATTGCAGCGGCCATGCCGGGTAGTCAATCGACATGAAACGCCTGTTGCAGGAGCGGTCTCCTGTTTCAGCGCGACTGATTACACAGGCAGATTTTGTCAGTTTCCCGGCCAGTATCGGAAATCTGACTGACCGGCTTGCCGGAATGAATTTATAACGTCCTGGAGAACATCGGCCTGTCGTCCGTTTTCTGCTTGAGATAAGCGTCGAACGGCATCGCGATGTTGCGCAGGAAGAAGCGCCCGGTCTGGGTGATCGTGACTTTCCCCGGACTGAGTATGACCAAGCCGTCGGTTTCCATCTCCTTCAGCTCCGCCAGCGCATCGGCGAAATGAGCGTCGAAATCGATCCCCCATTCCTTGCTGAATGAAGCCTTGTCCAGTTCCAGGTCACACATCACGCGGGTGATCGCATCGCGCCGCAGCTTGTCCTCCTGCGTGACGCGCAGGCCGCGCTCGACCGGCAGCAGCCCTGCTCCGACCAGGCGATAGTAGTCGGACAGTTTTTTCTCGTTCTGCACGAACACATCCTCGGTCTGGCTGATCGAGGATGCGCCGAAGGCGTAGATGTCGCAGTTCTTGTGAGTGGTGTAGCCCTGAAAGTTGCGGTACAGGGTCTTGCTCTGCTGCGCCTTGACGATCTCGTCGTCGGGCTTGGCGAAGTGATCCATGCCGATGTAGACATAGCCCGCCGCAGTGAGCTTGTCCAGGATCAGCTGTTGCAATTCCAGGCGCGTGGCGAGGCTGGGCAGATCGGCTTCGACGATCAGCTTCTGGTTTTTCTTCATCCACGGCACGTGGGCATAGTTGAATACCGCCAGCCGATCCGGCCCCATGGCGACGATCTTGTCCAGCGTTTCGCGGTAGGTTTCCACGGTCTGGTGCGGCAGCCCCACCATCAGGTCCATGTTGACACTGTCGAAGCCTTCCTCGCGCATCCAGCCGTAGACCTGGCGGATCAGGCTTTCCGGCTGCACCCGGTTGACCGCTTGCTGCACGGTATCGTTCAGGTCCTGCACGCCCAGGCTGATGCGGTTGAAGCCGGCATCCTTCAATGCTTTCACATGGTCGCGGGTCAGCTCGCGCGGATCGACCTCGCAGCCGGTTTCGGCGTCGGCGGCGATGGTGAAGCGGCTGGCGATGTGAGCGAACAGGCGGCGGATATCGTCGGGTTGCAGATAGGTCGGCGTGCCGCCGCCCCAGTGCAACTGGCGTGCGACCCGTGACGGGTTGGTCAGCACCGCGACCTGGTCGATTTCCCTGAACAGGTAATCCAGGTATTCGGTGGCGCGGCTGTAGTTCCGCGTCGCCACCATGTTGCAGCCGCAGTAATAACACAGCGTGTCGCAAAACGGGATGTGCACGTACAGCGACAAATCGCGCCCTTTGTCCTGGGTCTGGCCGATTTCCTCCCGCCACTGCTTCTCGCCGAAGGCATTGGTGAAATAAGGCGCAGTCGGGTAGGAGGTGTAGCGCGGGCCAGCCTTGCTGTATTTTTCGAGAAGGGATACAGGGAGTTGCATCGTTTTCCAGTGTTATAAAATCAGATCTTTTTCATTATACCCTTGCCGCAAAGCCAACGGAGAGAATTCCAATCGTTGATCCATGTCTATCTTCATCGTTTCAATTATTGATGAAGATTATCTTCCTGATGTAATCTAGATTTCAGCTGCATACTTGGCGGCAAAAATACCCATCAATCAAAATCAAGGAGCTAACACCATGCAATTTCCCAAAGCCGCACTCCTCTCGATGATCGCCGCCTGCGCCTTCGTTTCCTCAGGCGTCGCCTTGGCCAATGAGACGCCTGCCAGTCTGAAGGGTGCGGAAGTGGTCGATGCCGCCAAGGCAAAGTCGCTGATGGACGGCGGTGCCAAGATGATCGACACGCGCGTTGCCAATGAATATGCCGAGGCACACATCAAGGGCGCCATCAACGTACCTTATAAGGAAAAGAGCGCGAAAGCCGCCGACTTCGATGCCAGTCAGGACAACTTCGACGTTTCCAAGCTGCCTGCCGACAAGAACGCCGCCATCATCACCCAATGCAATGGCCCGGAATGCTGGAAGAGCTACAAGGGCGCCGTAGCGGCAATCAAGGCGGGCCACAAGAAGGTGTACTGGCTCCGCGGCGGCTTGCCGGAATGGAAAGCCAAAGGCCTACCGGTCGAATAAACTGTAACCGCAGGTCCGGCGGGCATGCTCCCATTCCCGCCATTTCCAAACATTTCCGGAAACATTCCCTCACAATGAATAGTATCAAAGCAAAGTTGATTTTGATCGGCCTGATGGCCGGACTGGTTTCGCTCGTTCTGGCCGCAGTCAACATGTACAGCGTCAAACAGGGTACCGAGGCACTTGCCTCCGTTTACGACAACCAGGTGGAACCTTCCTCCGCCCTGCAGGAAATGGATCGCGACCTGAAGGAAATCCGCTTCAGAATGGCGGGCGTATTGCTGGACCAGATGCCGGCGCAAGGCTCGAAAAATCAACTGAAGGAGGCACGCGAGAACATCCCCCGGCAATGGGCGCTGTTCAAGGAAAAAACCCGCGACAATGCTTTTAGCAGCGAAGCCGACGAGCAAATCGCAAAAATCGACAAGCAACTCGGTCTGTTGCCGGCCTTTCTGGGAAAACTGGAAGAAGCTTATAGCAACGAAGACAAAAAAGTCCTCACCGGATTGCTGGAAGACGAATGGCCTGCATTCCAGGGCGCCTTGCTGAAGCCCATCTCCCAACTGGCGGCCTATCAGCAGACTGCCGTCAAGGAAACCTACGAGAAAAGCCTCGCCCAAGGCAAGAAGCTGGTCTTCACCGGACTGGGCGTATTCGGCGCCAGTCTGCTGATCCTGATCATCGGTATCAATATGATTTCAGCGAATATCCACAGCGGTATCCTGGCCCTGAATGGCACGCTTGCCAAGGTGGCCCAGGGCGACCTGACTGCCATCGTGCCCTTCAAGCGCAAAGATGAACTCGGTGAAATGGGACAATCGCTGGAAAACACCACCTCACACCTCAGGCGCATCGTCGAAGGCGTAAAGAATGCGTCCGACAAAGCGGCGAACGCCTCTGCAAATCTGTCTGATCAACTGGAGCAGGTCATCTCGCGCGGGGCGGCGCGCAACGAACGCGTCATGCATGTTGCAGCCGCCATGGAGGAAATCAGCGTAGCCAATTCCGAAGTGGCCAGCACTGCCAGCGGCGCGGGAGAAGCGGTTCACCGCAACGAAGAATATGCGCGCCTGGGCGATGAGAACATGGGCAGAAACCGCACCGCCATGGAAAAAGTGGTGGAGACCGCCCACAATTCGGTCAACATCGTCAGCAACCTGAACGATTCCATCCAGAAAATCGGCCAGATCACCACCGTCATCAAGGAAATCGCCGACCAGACCAACCTGCTGGCACTCAACGCCGCCATCGAAGCCGCGCGAGCCGGCGAACAGGGCAGGGGTTTTGCGGTTGTCGCCGATGAAGTGAGAAAGCTCGCAGAACGCACCTCGAACAGCACCAGCGAAATCACCGGTGTAGTGGAGGCCATCCGCACCGAAACCGAGGCTGCAGTGGCATCCATGAGCGAAGTCGAGCATAAAGTGCAGGAAAGTGCCAACTTCAACCGTCTGACTGGCGAAGCCCTGAAGCAGATCGTCGAAGCCGCCAACCAGGTCACCGGCCTGGTTAGTCACATTGCCGAGAGCACCCGGGAACAGACCGCCGCAACGGAAGATGTCGCACGCAACATGGAGGAAATCTCGACACTCACCGAGGAAAACTCCGCGAATATCCGCCAGGTTGGCCAGGCAGCGGAAGATGTCTCGCATATCGCAACTGAACTGCAGCATCTGGTAGGCCAATTCCGGGTCTAAGCCGAATCTCCGCCGGCCTGCCCGGCGGAATTCCCCTCTACACAGCAGGGAAAATCACGGGTAAAAAAGGATATAATTTCTGCGCTCATAACAGAAAGGCATCCATGCTCAAGCTGCCCAAGGAAATTTTCAAAGCCTACGACATCCGCGGCATCGTCGGAAAAACCCTTACCCCCGAGATCGTCGAAGCTATCGGCCACGCCATCGGCTCCGAGGCAATCGCCCGCAAGCAATCCGCCATCGCCATCGGCCGCGACGGCAGGCTTTCCGGCCACGATCTGGCGGCAGCGCTGGCGCGCGGCATCCAGAAAGCCGGCATCGACGTCGTCGATCTCGGCATGGTCGCCACCCCGATGACCTACTTCGCCGCCTACCAGCTCGAGACCCACTCGGCGGTGATGGTCACCGGCAGCCACAATCCGCCCGACTACAACGGCCTGAAAATGGTGCTGGGCGGCGACACCCTGTCCGGCGACGCGATCCAGGTATTGCGCGCACGGATCGAAAATGGCGATCTCGCCCACGGCAGCGGCAGCTACGCCAAGCATGACATCGCCGACGAATACCTCAACCGCATCACCTCCGACGTGAAGGTGGCGAGAAAGATGAAGATCATTGTCGATTGCGGCAACGGCGTGGCCGGCGCTTTCGCCCCCCGACTGTTCCGCGAAATGGGCTGCGACGTGGAGGAAATGTTCTGCGACGTGGACGGCAATTTCCCCAATCACCACCCCGATCCCTCGGTGCCGGAAAACCTGCAGGACCTGATCGCCCGCCTCAAGACCTCGGACGCCGAAATCGGCTTCGCCTTCGACGGCGACGGCGACCGGCTGGGCGTGGTGGCCAAGGATGGCCGCATCATCTTCCCCGACCGCCAACTGATGCTGTTTGCACAGGATGTGCTGTCGCGCAACCCTGGCGCGGAAATCATCTTCGACGTCAAATCCACCCGCAACCTGTTCTCCTGGATAAGCGAACGCGGCGGCAAACCGCTGCTGTGGAAGACCGGCCACTCCTTCATCAAGGCCAAGATGAAGGAAACCGGCGCCCTGCTGGCCGGTGAGATGAGCGGCCACATCTTCTTCAAGGAACGCTGGTACGGCTTCGACGACGGCCTCTATGCCGGCGCGCGGATGCTCGAATTCCTCAGCAAACAGGCGGACATCGATGCCACCCTGCACGGCCTGCCGGATACCGCCAATACCCCGGAACTCCAGATCAGGATGGCAGAAGGCGCGCACTACGCCCTGATCGACAAACTGAAAAAAACCGCCAAATTCCCGGATGCTACGGAAATCATCACCCTCGACGGCCTGCGGGTGGAATATGCCGACGGCTTCGGCCTGATGCGGCCGTCCAACACCACGCCGGTGATCGTGCTGCGCTTCGAGGGAGATGACGAGGCGGCATTAAAACGGATTCAGGATGAATTCCGGACGGTGTTGCTGGCGGCTGAGCCGGGGTTGGAATTGCCGTTCTGAATCGCGCAAATTTATGAAACATCCGGATTAAAAAGGTAAAATAGCGCATGTATTCCTTCATCCGCTCCATATTCTTCCGCCTCGATGCTGAAACCGCGCACGGCTTCGGCTTGTGGGCGATGAAAATCGCTCACCGACTGGGCCTGCTGGGTTTGCTCGCTCCACGCATCAAGACTGCGCCAATCACCATGATGGGCCTGGCCTTTCCCAACCGGGTCGGCCTCGCTGCCGGGCTGGACAAGAACGGCGACTGCATCGACGCGCTCGGCGCGCTCGGTTTCGGCTTCATCGAGATCGGCACCGTCACACCCCGGCCGCAGACCGGCAACCCCAGGCCGCGTCTGTTCCGCCTGCCGCAGGCACAGGCGATCATCAACCGCATGGGCTTCAACAACAAGGGCGTCGATTTTCTGGTGGAGAACGTCAAACGTTGCCGCTACAAAGGGGTTCTCGGCATCAACATCGGCAAGAATTTCGATACGCCGATCGAAAAGGCGGCGGACGATTACCTGACCTGTTTGCGCAAGGTCTACCCTCACGCCAGCTACGTCGCCGTCAACATTTCCTCGCCCAACACCAAGAATCTGCGCCAGTTGCAGCAATCGGACGAACTGGAAAACCTGCTCGCCGTCCTGAAGGCGGAGCAAGGCGTTCTTGCAAAGCAGCATGGGCGCTATGTGCCGCTCGCCCTGAAGATCGCGCCCGACCTGGATACCGAACAGATCATCGCCATCGCCGATCTGCTGCTCAAATATCAAATCGACGGCGTCATCGCCACCAATACCACCATTGGCCGAGAGGGGGTGGAGGATCTGCCGCACGCCGACGAGGCAGGCGGACTCTCCGGCGCCCCGGTACGCAGAAAATCCACTGCCGTGATCAAACAACTCTCCATCGCCTTGCGCGGGAAAATCCCGATCATCGGTGTCGGCGGCATCCTCAATGGCCTCGACGCGGCGGAGAAGATCAAGGCCGGCGCCAGCCTGGTGCAGTTTTATACCGGTTTTATCTATCGCGGCCCGGAGCTGATCGCGGAATGCGCCAGTGAAATCGAAAGCGCGGATTGCGTTTCCTGCAAGTTGTTATAGGCCAAAACCCATGTTGATCGGCGTCCCCAGAGAAATCAAGAACCACGAATATCGCGTCGGCGTCACCCCTGCCGGCGTACGCACCCTGGTCGATGCCGGCCACGAGATTCTGGTGGAAACCCATGCCGGCGCACGCATCGGTTTCGGCGACGACCTCTACCTGGTAGCAGGCGCACGGATCGCCGCCTCCGCCGCCGAAGTCTATGCCTGCCCGCTGATCGTCAAGGTCAAGGAACCCCAGCAGGTTGAACTACCCCTGTTGCATGAAGGCCAGGCGATCTTCACCTATTTCCACCTCGCCGCCGATCCCGAACTGGCCAGAAGTTTGCTGGAAAGAAAAATCGTCGCCATCGCCTATGAAACCGTGACCGACACGACGGGTGCCTTGCCCCTGCTTACCCCGATGTCGGAAGTAGCCGGCCGGATCGCCATCCAGGCCGGCGCGACCGCGCTGCAACTGGCCAACGGCGGCAGCGGCATGCTGCTGGGCGGGGTACCCGGCGTTTCGCCGGGGAAGGTGGCAATCCTCGGCGCCGGCACGGTCGGCACCCATGCCGCCAGGATAGCGCTGGGCCTGGGAGCCGACGTCACCTTGCTGGACATCAGCCTGCCCCGCCTGCGCCACCTCGACGACATGTTTGGCGCCCGCCTCAAGACACGCTATTCGGAAATCCATGCCATCGAGGAATCGGTGCGCGAAGCCGATCTGGTCGTCGGCTCGGTGCTGCTCCCCGGCAAACGCACACCCAAACTTTTGAGCCGCACCCTCGTCCGATCCATGAAACCCGGCTCGGTGCTGGTGGATGTGGCGATCGACCAGGGCGGCTGCGCCGAAACATCGCACGCCACCACTCACACCAGTCCGACCTATACTGATGAAGGCGTCGTGCACTACTGCGTCACCAACATGCCGGCAGCCTGCGCGCGCACCGCCACCCAGGCGCTGACCAACGCCACCCTGCCTTACGTGCTGGCACTGGCGAACAAGGGCTGGAAGGAAGCGCTAAGGACAAATCCGGGACTGCTCAGCGGACTTAACCTGCACCTGGGCCGGGTGATGCACCCCGGTCTGGCTGCCGATCTCGGGCTTCCCTGGGCCGCAGCGGAAACAGCCTTGGGCTGAAAATCCGGATCGGCAAAAACGCTAGAATTTATCTCACGCTACAGAACTGTTTTGATTGCACTAAATTTCAAAAATGTTATCTTATGAATGTTATCTTATGGAAGAGTTACATGTCCTGGCTCAAAAGCTCGTTGCAGCTTGCACGGCGGCATCACAATGATCGATAATTACGCTTATATTGAAACTTGAGGCGGCCAAACGTCGATGGAACACTACCTCTTCATCCTGATCGGCACCGTGCTGGTCAACAACATCGTGCTGGTCAAGGTGCTTGGCTTGTGCCCATTCATGGGCGTATCCAAGAAACTCAGCGCAGCCATCGGCATGGGCGCGGCTACAACCTTTGTCCTCACCCTGGCTTCCGGCCTGAGCTATCTGGTCGACCACTACCTCCTGATCCCCAACGACCTCGGCTATCTGCGCACCTTGTCTTTCATCGTGGTGATCGCCGGCATCGTCCAGTTCACCGAGATGTTCATCCGCAAATCCAGCCCGGCGCTGTATCAGGCTCTGGGCATCTACCTGCCGCTGATCACCACCAACTGCGCGGTGCTCGGCATACCCCTGCTGAACGTGCAGGAAAATCACAATTTCATCGAATCGCTGATTTTCGGTTTCGGCGGCGCCATCGGATTCACTCTGGTACTGGTGCTATTTGCCGCGATGCGCGAACGCCTGGAAGGTGCCGCAATCCCGATACCGTTTCGCGGTTCCGCCATCGCGATGGTCACCGCCGGCCTGCTGAGCCTTGCGTTCATGGGCTTTGCCGGATTGGTGAAATTATGATTCTGCCCTCCTTCAACCTTTCCCGTCAGAGCCGGTCATGTTAACCGCCATTCTGGTCATGGTATTGCTGGGTGTCGTTCTGGGCGCGACCCTCGGCTTCGCCTCGATCAAATTCAAGGTCGAAGGCAACCCGCTGGTCGAAAAAGTCGAGGCCGCCCTGCCGCAGACCCAGTGCGGCCAGTGCGGCTTTGCCGGCTGCAAACCCTATGCCGAGGCGGTTGCCAGCGGCCGGGTCGCCCCCAACCTGTGCGTGCCGGGCGGCGACAATGTGGCGAAAAGCCTGGCGGAACTACTCGGCGTCGAGTTCCAGCCGGTAGGCGGCGCCGAGGGTGTCGGCCCCAAGCCCAAGATGGTCGCCTTCATCGACGAAAACACCTGCATCGGCTGCACCGCCTGCATCAAGGTCTGCCCGGTGGATGCCATCCTCGGCTCCTCCAAGCTGATGCACACCATTCTGGCCGACCGATGCACCGGCTGCGAGCTGTGCGTTCCGGCCTGCCCGGTGGATTGCATCACGATGGAACCCGTCAAGGCAGACCTCGCCACATGGAAGTGGCGCTATCCGGTCATTGAACTGAAGAAAGCGGCATAACCCTCCGATGAGAAAGCTCCATAAATTTCACGGCGGCGTCCACCCGCCCCAGCACAAGACTGAATCCAGTTGCCTGCCAATCGCCGCAATGCCGCTGCCAAAGCGCGTGATCGTGCCGTTGCGCCAGCACATCGGCGCCCCGGCAAAAGTCCACCTCAAGGTCGGCGACCACGTCCTCAAGGGCGAACTGATCGGCGTTGCCGACGGCTATATTTCCGCCGCCGTGCACGCCCCGACTTCCGGCACGGTCAGCGCCGTCGATCTGCATGCCGTGCCCCATCCCTCCGGCCTGCCCGATCTGTGCATCACCATAGACGCGGACGGCGAAGATCGCTGGATCGAACATCAACCGATCGACTACAGAACCGCCGCACCGGACGCAGTGCGCACTGCGCTGCGCGATGCCGGCATCGTCGGTCTGGGCGGCGCGGTATTCCCCACCTACGTCAAGCTCAACCCCGGCCGGCAAACCGGAATCAAGACCCTGGTACTGAACGGTGCCGAGTGCGAACCCTGGATCACCTCAGACGACCTGCTGATGCGCGAGCGCGCCGCCGAGATCGTCGAAGGCATCAGGATCATGGCGCATCTGATGCAGCCGGAAGAGGTGCTGATCGGCATCGAGGACAACAAGCCCGAAGCGATTGCGGCGATGCGTGCCGCCTGCCAGGGCACGAATTTCGAGGTTGCGGCGGTTCCGACCCTGTATCCGGGCGGCGGCGAGAAACAATTAATCAAGGTACTCACCGGCAAGGAAGTGCCGAGCGGCCAGCGACCGATCAATATCGGCGTGGTCTGCTCCAACACCGCCACTGCGTACACGGTTCATCGCGCCATCAATCACGGCGAGCCGGTGATTTCGCGCATTGTCACCGTCACCGGCAACGTGCAAAAACCGCAGAATTTCGAAGTCCTGATCGGCACGCCGATCGAAGAAATCGTCCGGCGGGCGGGCGGCGCCATAGCCGACACCAGCCACTACATCGTGGGCGGACCGATGATGGGCTTCGACCTGACCAACCTGGACGCCCCGCTGACCAAGGCGGTCAACTGCATTATCGCCGCCTCGTCTGCCCTGTTCCCGCCTGCGCCGCCCGCCATGCCCTGCATCCGTTGCGGCCAGTGCGCCCAGGCCTGCCCGTGCAATCTCCAGCCGCAAGAGCTCTACTGGTTCTCCCAGAGCAGGAATTTTGACAAGGCGCGCGCCTACAACCTGTTCGACTGCATCGAATGCGGTTGCTGCAGCTACGTCTGCCCCAGCCATATTCCGCTGGTTTCCTTTTACCGCTTCGCCAAGAGCGAAATCAACATGCAGGATCGCGAAAAAATAGCAGCGGACCAGGCCAAGGAACACTTCGAATTCAAGAAACAGCGCGAAGAACGGGAAAAACAGGAAAAAGCGGCGCGCATGGCCGAAAAAGCCGCCGCGGCGGCAGCGGCAAAGGCGGCGGCTGCAGCCAGCGGCGAAGCTGAAGATCCTGAAGCGGCGGCAAAGAAAGCCGCAATCCAGGCTGCCGTCGAGCGCGCCAAGGCGAAGAAAGCCGAAACGGCTGCGGCCACAAACGAACCGGCTGAAACGGCAAACACCACGGAACCCTCATGAGCTCACCCCACATCCTCACCCCCGGCAGCAAGGTCAGCACCATCATGCTGCTGGTGCTGGCCGCCCTGGTACCGGCGATTGCCACCTACTACTTCTTCTTCGGCCCGGCCATCCTGGTCAACCTCACATTGGCCAGCGCCACGGCGCTGGCAGCCGAAGCGATGATGCTGAAATTACGCGACTACCCGGTGAAATTTTTTCTTGCCGATGGCAGCGCGATCCTGACCGGCTGGCTGCTGGCGCTGTCCATCACCCCGCTGGCGCCGTGGTGGCTGATCGTGGTCGGCACCGGCTTCGCCATCATCGTCGCCAAGCACCTCTATGGCGGCCTGGGCAACAACTTGTTCAATCCGGCGATGGTGGGATTCGCCGTGCTGATGATCTCGTTCCCCGCCTACATGACGCACTGGCCCACGCCGCTGATGCTGACGCAGCATCCGGTCGGCCTGGCCGAAGCCCTGCAATACTATTTCAGCGGCACCCTGCAAGGCGTCAATCTCGACGCGGTGACCATGGCCACCCCGCTCGATACCCTGAAGACAGGGCTTAACCTGCAGCACACCGTGGGCGAAGTGAAACATATGCCGATCTACGGCAATTTCGGCGGCAAGGGCGGCGAAGTCGTCGCCACCATGTATTTGCTCGGCGGCCTGTTCCTGCTGCGACAGCGCATCATCAGCTGGCACACCCCGGTTTCCTTCCTCGCCACCCTGGCCCTGGTCGCCGCGATATTCTATGGCATCGATCCCAACCGCTATGCCTCGCCGATGTTCCACCTGTTCACCGGCGGCGCCATGCTGGGCGCGTTCTTCATCGCCACCGACTACGTTACCGGACCGACCACGCCGAAGGGAAAACTGATATTCGGCACCGGCGTCGGTATCCTGGAATACATGATCCGGGTATTCGGCGGTTATCCGGACGGCGTGGCTTTTTCGATCCTGATCATGAACGCCGCCGTGCCGCTGATCGACGCCTATACCCAGCCGCGCGTCTTCGGCCACAACACGAAAACGGAATGACGCCATGAGCACCAGCATTCTCCGCCACGCCTCCGCCTCTGCCGGCATCCTGACCGCCTTTGCAGTCGTCGGCACGGCACTGCTCGCCGCCACCTACCTGGTCACCCGGCCGATCATCGCCGAGACCGAGAAACAGGCCAAGCTCGCCCTGATCGGCCAGATCCTGCCGGCTTCAATGTATGACAACAATATCCTGAAAGACGCCGCGATGCTGCCGCCCGCCAAGGATCTCGGCAACAACGACCCGACCCTGGCTTATCGAGCCGTCAAGCAAGGCAAACCTTCCGCCGCGGTGCTGGAAGTGACCGCACCGGACGGCTACGGCGGCAAGATCAGGATGATCGTCGCGATCAAGGCCGACGGCGAAATTTCCGGCGTGCGCGTGGTGACGCACAACGAAACGCCGGGTCTCGGCGACTACATCGATATCGCGAAAAACAGTTGGATCCGCATCTTCGAAAACAAGTCGCTGTCGAAATACTCGGATCAGGACTGGAAAGTGAAGAAAGACGGCGGCAAGTTCGAACATATGGCCGGCGCCACGGTTACGCCGCGCGCCGTCATCAAGGCCGTGCACAAATCGCTGAAGTATTTCGCGCAAAATCAGGACAAGATATTCTCCCTGCCGGCCGAAAACCAGGAGCAGAAAAAATGAGTGACGTAAACTACAAGGAAATCATCTGGAACGGCCTCTGGAAGAACAATGCCGGCATCGTCGCACTGCTCGGCCTGTGCCCGCTGCTAGCCGTCAGTTCCACCGTGGTCAACGGCCTCGGCTTGGGGCTCGCCACCGCCATCGTCATGGCTTTCAGCAACGCCGCCGTATCCGTGGTACGCAACTGGGTGCCGAACGAAATCCGCATCCCGGTGTTCATCCTGATCATCGCCGTGCTGGTGACCATCATCCAGCTGGTGATGAATGCCTACATGCAGCCGCTGTACCTGGTGCTGGGCATTTTCGTGCCGCTCATCGTGGTCAACTGCAACGTGCTCGGCCGCGCCGAAGCATTCGCCTCGAAAAACCGGGTGATCCCCTCGGTGGTGGACGGATTCATGGTCGGCTTCGGCCTGACCCTGACCCTCGGTGTGCTGGGTGCGATGCGCGAAATTTTCGGCAAGGGCACACTATTTTCCGGCATCGATCTGGCGCTGGGCGAATCAGCCAAGGGTATGGTCATCACCGTGTTCCCGGACTACCAGGGCTTTCTGTTCGCCATCCTGCCGCCCGGCGCCTTCCTCGGCCTGGGGCTGATGATCGCCGGCAAGAACTGGCTGGATCAGCGCTCCGTCAAGAAAGTCCGGGCACAAACCGCAAGCAATCTTCAACCCGATGCAGCACCAATCTAAACCAGCCGCGTAGGGCAATAGGCCACTGGCATTGCATCCGCAGGGGTGGGCCGTGGTTGCATAGCGACAACCACGCTCTCCGCCGAATTATTGCCGGATGGCGCAATGCGCTGCGCTTATTGCCTTACGCCTGAGAAGAAAGCATAAAAAATGGAATCCACCGCATCGCTTGAGTTAGCCAAACATACCCTGCTGCTGTTCGGCATCATTCTCGCCGTCGGCACCTTTTCCGGCCTGGTGGCCCGGATAGCGCGCGTACCCGATGTCGTGGTTTTCCTCCTGATCGGCATGCTGCTCGGCCCCGGGGTCCTGGGGTTGGTGGACATCAAGGCGGATTCCTCCATCAACCAGCTGATCCTGATTTTCGGTTCGAGCTACATCCTGTTCGACGGCGGCGCCTCGATTCGCCTCAAGGTTCTGAAAGAGGTCTGGATCACCGTGGTCGTCATCGCCACCATCGGCGTACTGATCACGGGCGCGATCACCGGTGCAGCCGCCTACTATATCCTTGGCGTGCCCGTCATCGTAGCGCTACTGCTGGGCGCCACGCTCGCCTCCACCGATCCGGCCACGCTGGTGCCGGTGTTCAAGCAAATAAAAATCAAGGATCGCGTCGCGCAGACCGTCATGAGCGAATCGGCCTTCAACGACGCGATGGGCGCCATCATTACCTTCACCTTGCTGCACGTAGCAATGGGGGCGGGCGATTTCTCCGCCAGCGATGCCTTGATCGACCTGGTCAAGCAATCGGTGCTGGGTATCGTGATCGGCGGCGTGCTGGGCTATCTGGCCGCCTTCCTGATTTCTCATGCGAAATTCGGCTTCCTCGCCGAATATGCCCCGGTGGTCACCCTGATGGCCGTAATCGGCGCCTACATGTCGGCGGATGGCCTGCATTCCAGCGGCTTCATGGCGGTGTTCGTGTTCGGCATCATGCTGGGCAACCAGGAATCCCTCGGCTTCCCGCGCGCCCATCATGACGAGACGATCCTCGAGGACTACATCATGACCACCGCCCTGATCATGCGCATGTTCATTTTCATCCTGCTCGGCACACAGGTCGATTTCGGCCTGATGAACCAATACCTGCTGGGCGGCGTCGCGGTGGTGACGATCTTCATGCTGGTGGCGCGGCCGATGACGGTGTTTCTGTGCGCCCTGCCAGACCGGCGAGCCAAGTGGAATCTCAAGGAATTGCTGTTCATGTGCTGGACGCGCGAAACCGGCGTGATACCGGGTGCGCTCGCCGGCATGCTGGTGGGCATGAAGGCGCCGGGCGCAAAAATCATCGCCTCGGTTACTTTCATCGCCATTCTGATGACCATCCTGATCCAGGCCACCACCACCAAGTGGCTGGCGAAAAAACTCGACCTGCTGGTCGAAGAATAGGCGCCTCAACCCTCTCTGCCGCCATGAACAGCCAGAAACGCCGCGAAATCTTCACCCGCTTTCGGGCGGCCAACCCGCATCCCACTACCGAACTGCTCTACCGCACACCGTTCGAACTGCTGGTCGCGGTGGTGCTGTCGGCCCAGGCGACCGACAGGAGCGTCAACCTCGCCACCCGCAAATTGTTCGAGATCGCCGACACTCCGCAGAAAATGCTCGCCCTCGGCCAGGACGGGCTGGAATCCCACGTCAAGTCCATCGGCCTGTACAAATCCAAGGCCAGGCACCTGATCGAAACCTGCCATCTGCTGCTGGATCTGCATGGCGGCGATGTGCCGCGCACCAGGGAGCAACTGGAGAAGCTGCCCGGTGTCGGGCGCAAGACCGCCAGCGTGATCCTGAACACCGCCTTCGGCGAACCGACCATCGCAGTGGACACTCACATCTTCCGCGTCGCCAATCGCACCGGCATCGCTCCGGGGAAAAATGTGCTGGAGGTGGAAAAGAATCTGCTCAAATTCACCGAACCGCAATTCCGCCATGATGCGCACCACTGGCTGATCCTGCATGGGCGCTACACATGCAAGGCGCGCAAGCCGGATTGCCCGCGCTGTCTGATTAACGATTTGTGCGAGTATCCGGACAAAACCAATGTTTAATCCCAGCCGCGACCAGGCTCGCCGCTTTTTTTTCGACACTTGGCAAAAATTTCGTGACCAACAACCGCTGTCCGGCCTGGAAACCATTGCGCTGGATCTGATGCAGCAACACCCGGAATATCACGCCATTTTCGACAACCCTGAGCGCCACGTCGAACGCGATTATCTGCCTGAATCAGGCGAAACCAATCCCTTCCTGCACTTGGGACTGCACCTGGCCATTCGCGAGCAGGTGCCGATCGACCAGCCGCGCGGCATCGCCGCTCATTACCGGCGTCTGCTGGAAAAAACCGGCTCGATCCACGATGCGGAACACCTGATCATGGACTGCCTCGCGGAAATGATCTGGCAGGCGCAACGCCAGGGAACAGCGCCGGATGCCGGGGTTTATTTTGAATGCCTGAAGAAATGCTAGAATGAATTTTTATTTAAAATTGGAAATTCCCATGAAAAAACAAATACTCGCTTCCACTTCCCTGTTGCTCGCCATCAGCGCGTTGCCCGTCCTGGCTGACGACATGGCCAAATATCAGGAAGAAAGCCGCAAGGTGGCTAAGGAGTTCGTCCAGCAACTGGGCGGTGAGCTTCAAAAGGAAATGAAGGCAAACGGCCCCGTTTCAGCCATCAAGGTCTGCCGCAACGTAGCACCAGCCATCGCGTCCGCAGCTTCGCGCAAAAGCGGCTGGAAAGTGGCACGGGTCTCCCTGAAAACGCGCAATCCATTGCTCGGCATGCCGGATGAATGGGAACAGAAAGTCCTGGCCGACTTCGACAAACGCGCGGGCAAGGAAAATCCGGCCGGCATGGAATTCGCCGAGATCGTCACCGAACCTCAAGGCAAGTTCTATCGCTACATGAAAGCAATTCCGGTTCAGGAGGTATGCCTGAAGTGCCATGGCACGGATAAAACCATTCCGCAGAACGTGAAGGAAACGCTGAACAGCGAATACCCTCATGACAAGGCCACCGGCTACACACTGGGGCAAATCCGCGGCGCCATTACCATCAAGCGTCCGCTGTAACTTCATCCCGCTCATCAGCGCCCCGCTTTTTGCGGGGCGTTATTATTTGGGCATCAGGAATCGATGCGTGGAAAGCACCGCATTAGTCGGCCCTGGATTCCATGACCATCAGTATTGAAACAAAGCAAGGATATTCGATTCCGAATTGGAGCGAATGACGAATACAGCATTTAAAGGAGTCATTCGCGCATCGTCTCGATAACGGTCTTTTCTACTGACGCCGATCAACTATTTTTCATGAGTTTTAGGTTTGGTCAGGTTCGCGTCAGTTTCAAGGATTAAATTTACATTGTCTTAGATGATCTTAGGATGTGTTTATCCTTAATGTAAGGGAAACAGCAATGGCTGGAACAATTGAGCAAGCGAATTTTCATGTAATAACACTTCTAGCTTCGGCTTTGAGTGCGCTTTTGCTGATACTGGCGCCGAATCAGTGCGCAAGCCGTTCCTTCCTTTGCCAATCAGACCGGCCAGAGTTGCGTGGCTTGTCATGCCGTTGGTCAGTTTAACGAAATAATTAACGAAAAGGGATAATTCATGACTTCAAACGTTCGCCGACCCATTGCCTCATTGGCCGCCATCGTTGCACTCGGTGCCCTGCTGGCGCCCTCTGTATCCAGTGCCGTTCCACTATTTGCTCGCCAGACCGGTTTACAATGCGCTTCCTGCCACTTCGGCGGCTCGTTTCCCGAGCTGACCTCGGTCGGACGGGAATTCAAGCTGGCGGGGTACACCGCCGGTAATCGCCAGACCATTCCATTGGCCGGCATGTTGCAGGGCGGGCTGACGCAGATAAAGAACACCAACGGTTCCGCAGACCCTGCGACTGACTTCGCCCACGACAACTCATTTCAGCTCCAGCAGGCCAGCCTGTTCACCGGCGGGAAAATCACCAACAACCTCGGTGCCTTTGTGCAATGGACCTACGACGGTGTCGGCCATCACAGCAACGCCGACAACATTGATCTGCGTTTTGCCGACAAGGCCAAGGTCAGCGGAAAGGACCTGGTCTATGGCATCACGGTGAACAACAATCCGGCCGTCCAGGATCTCTTTAACTCGACGCCGGCCTGGGGCTTTCCCACGGCCCAGCCAGGCGGCGCGTTCCAAGGTTATGGAGCCAGCACGATGATTGATGGCGGACTCTCACAAGCGGTCGTCGGCGCAGGCGCTTATGTGGACTGGAATCATTTCCTGTATGCCGAACTAAGCGGCTACCGGACCGCCGATGGCATTTTCTCGTTCATGCGCGCCGGTGCCGATACCGTCGCCAACCGCTTCACCATAGATGGAACCAATCCTTACTGGCGGCTTGCCTTGCACGGCGATGCCGGTCCGCACTCCTGGTCGGTAGGCACATATGGCACGGTGGTGGATGCCTTTTCTGACCAGACCGATTCCAGTAGCCCGACCAATCGTTACAAGGACACTGCGATCGACGGCCAGTATCAATACACCGACGGGAAAAACAAGTGGTCGGCCCAAGCCACCTGGATTCATGAAAAAACCGATTGGAACGTGAACGCTGGCAACAGCAACAATTCCGATACTCTGGATACGCGACGCATCAAGGGCAGCTATTTCCACAACAACAAGGTGGGCGGATCCGTTGCCTATTTCTCGACTACCGGCAGCCAGGATGCCATCTTGTATGCCAATAACACCAACCTGACTCCAGATACCAGCGGCTACATTCTGGAAGTTAACTACCTGCCGGTCCAAAAGGTTCGATTGGCCCTCCAGTACACCGCCTACGACAAATTCAACGGCTCTTCGTCCAATTATGACGCTTCCGGCGCCCTTCCAGGACGAAACGCCAGCGACAACAATACTTGGTTCCTGTCGACTTGGTTCTTGTTTTAATTGGTTCTTGTTTTATAAGGAGGCTTAATCATGAAACGCTGGATAATTGTCTGTATTTACGCAGGCCTGCTATCTGGGCCAGCCTTCGCCGATTCGGGCAAAGCCGTGTATGAGAAGACCTGCTTTGCCTGCCATGGTAGCGGTCTTCTGAACGCGCCGAAATTCGGCGACAAGGCAGCCTGGGCAGCTCGCATCGCACAGGGGAAGCAAACCTTGTATGACCATGCCGATAATGGTTTCAACTCAATGCCGGCTCATGGCGGCAACGATGACCTGTCGGGAAAAGACGTGCAAGCCGCTGTCGACTACATGGTCCAACAGGCAGACGACCACCTCGCCAAGAAGTAAGGGGGCACAAAAGCGGAAGGCGCGGTGGCAGCGCCTTTCCTCTCGCTTGCTGAAGCCTGCGCGGGCCTCCCGGATTGCGACCGTCAATACGATCACAATCCGGGAAGCCCGCGCAGGCTTCAGTCCATTCGGACATCTTCTTAAAGCATCTTCAATCTCAATCCCCAGATAGCGTGCTGTAGCAAAATGGGGCATCCATTAGCCGGTCTCGTGTCAAGGGGGCAAAAAATCAATGTGCCGAGCGAACAGCGTTTTGCCGATGTTCATCCGCCCCGATCCAACACTGAATCCCAACTTACAGAAGCGAACCGATGGCTTCTATCGTGGTGTTTTTAACACCCGATCATATACCCTATTATTTCTCCTGTTTCTTCCGGCGACCAGGTTCCACGAAATGCGAAGTACGGCATGATGTCGTAGCTGATTTCACCTCCGCACCAATGAACAGCGGCGTGGATAATGCCGCCAGCGCCTCCCGAAGGATGGCATCACCGCCCAAGCCACCGAGACTCACCCAATGGGTGATGCCGGGAACGTAAAGACCAGCTCCGATTACCCTGCCGATCTGCATGTGACGTGATGACATGCAGGCAATACCTGGCCCCCCCATTATGCCGGTGGCCAGCATGCGCAAAAAAACGCGTGGGAGTGCGTGGAGATGGTGAGGAAGTAGCTCAACCACCTATCGAGCGAACATCGGGTCGAAAACGAATCTGCGGAAATAGCTACGTTGGGGAAACTACGTGCCGCAAAATGAAAAGGGTCTACATTTCTGTAGACCCTTTAATTTGGTGCGCCCGAACGGATTCGAACCGCTGACCCCTTGGTTCGTAGCAAGTTAAATAGCACTTTCCCTCTAAAATACTATCGGACAGATTCGGACATTGCCGGATAGTAAATAATCAATTAAAACCAGTTGTTATCTGTACTTTTTGGGCGTATAGTTTGTCCAACACGGTGCAGCCAGATACGATAGCATCTTATTTCTGGTTTACCCCCCAGTTTACCCCCGGCAAACAAAGGTGAAGACAATGACTCGATACCCGAAATCTGGAAAAGGCTCCAAGTGGACTATCAAAGAGTTGGCCGCTATCAAGCCGGAATGGAAGGGCGACACGTTGAGTGACTGCGAGGGGCTGTCCGGCGAGGTTCGTTTTTCTGGGTCGGTATCCATCCATTTCCGGTACGCCTTCAAGTGGGCAGACAAAGTGGCATGGCACTATTGCGGAGCCTATCCGGCGAACGACATGACAACCATCCGCGAAGAGCGCGATAAGGCGCGTGCATTGGTAAAGGCTGGCATTGACCCCAGGGCCAACAAGAAAGTTGTCAAAATCGAAGCGCAGGCCGCTATCGTGGAAGTCATTCGTGCCGACGAACAAAAGCGCACCGAAGCCCTCACCTTCAATGACCTCTACAAGGTATGGATCAAGGATGGGGTGAACCGCAGCGACGGCAACAAATACATTACCCAGTCATTCGGCAAGCACGCCATTCCGGTGCTGGGCAATATCGAGGTGCGGCATTTAACCGAGAATCATTTGCGCGATGTTTACCGGGCAATCATCGCCGCAGGCAAAACAGCCACGGCGGTCGAGCTATCCAAGGACATCGGGCAGATGCTGCGCTGGGCGGAAAAGCGCAAGCCTTGGCGCGCCTTGCTGATCGACGGCAATCCCGCCGAGCTGGTGGACATCAAGCAACTCGTCCCGAACGATTACACCAAAGAGCGCAAGCGGCAATTGAGCATTGAGGAAATCATCAAGCTGCAAACGATATTCGATACAACGGCACAAAATTACGCCGACGCGCCACAAAAGATTGGAACTGAACGCCCCCTGAAAAAGGAAGCGCAAATCGCTTTGTGGTTGTGCCTTGGGACTATTTGCCGCATCGGTGAATTGCTGATGTCCGAATGGAAGCATGTCAATTTTGAGCAGCGGACGTGGTTTATTCCGGCGGCGAATACCAAAGGTGAGCGCGGCAGAAAATGCGACCAGCTTGTTTACCTGTCCGACTTCACGCTCGATCAATTCAAACAACTGCATGTCCTGACGGGTGATAGCGAATGGGCTTTCCCGGCACGCTACAAAAAGGGACACGTCTGCGAAAAGACCGTCAGCAAGCAGGTGGGCGACCGGCAGGTAAAATTCAAGAGCCGCACCCGCAAGCTGCAATGCCGGGTGGAAAATAACAGCTTGGTGGTGGGTGATGAGGAATGGACACCGCACGACTTGCGCAGAACCGGCGCAACGCTGATGCAGAAATTAAAAGTCAGCCGCGAGGTGGTCAACCTTTGCCAGAACCATGTCATCGGCAGCAAAGTTGACCGTGTGTATTTGCTTGACGACTACGCCGACGAAAAACGCGAGGCTTGGAATAAGCTGGGCGATAGACTGGAAGCGATTCTCAGCGCATCCAATGTGGTCAGCTTGAAAAGCGCATAAGCATACAAGAGGCGCAACCGGCCACAGCCCAGCTCGGTGCAACAATCATCCCGCTAAAAACCAAAGCGGCTTGATAGCGGAGTGAACTCCGCCTACTTCACCAACTCCATTAGTTTGCCATAGCTATCCACCACGTCGTATTTCACTTGGTCGGAGGTGATTTTGGTGAAGAACTTCCGCGCACACTCGATTTTGCACTCTTCGATTTTTCGCAGCTCCATCGACGACATGGAGCCTTTGGTTTCGGCAATGAAGTAGATGTGCTTCACCGTGCCTTCATGGAAGGCGATGGCCCAGTCAGGGTTGTAATTGCCGACTGGCGTCGGGATAAAGAACCCCTTGGGCAGCTTGGCATAGACCACGACTTCCGCGCTGGTATCGAGTTCACTGACGAAGGTGCGCTCGTTCTTTGAATCGGTGAAGACATAATCATAGATATGGTGGTCAACCTTGATGGCCTTGCTGAAATCTTCCTTTGGTTTTTCCTGGGTGAAGATGTCTATGCCGTAGGTATCGCCGACTGAGTCGTAGCTTAGCTTCTCTATGATGACGGTGGCCTTCTGTTCATTGATTAGCCGTGCCGCCTTGGCGATGAAGTCCTCGGGGTTGGTTTTGTATTGGCTGAAAATCGCCACGTTGATGCCTTGAAGAATGCTGGCGATGGTGCTTCGCGTGAGTTGTGCTTCTTCTGCCAGCTTGCCAATCAGGTCATATTTGACAGCGGAATGAATGGAGTTCTTGTGGGATTCCGTCTTCGTCTCCCTGATCTCGAATGACTCGCCCTGCTTCACGTCATCATGGGTTGCTGTGTCGATCTGCTCGCCTTTGACAATGGTGTACTGAAGCGGGCTGACCTTGAGTTCCTTTTCCAATGCGGCTACGCATTTCTTTATCAATTCTGGCGTTTCAAAGTGTACTGTGTATGCAGCCTTGTGATTGATGCGATTCCAAAGCGCCTTGAATTCCTTCTTTTCAAAGTTGGCACTCAACGGATTCGTTTTACCTTTGCGATCATCGTCAATTCCAGGTATCTGCGCATCACTAAAGACACTGTCGATCAGTTGAAATACCTGTTCAGTGTAAGGCAACAACTCGGCAGGCAAATCGGCGAGCTTGCCTTCTGTTTTTGCATCGTGATACGCCTGAGTTATTTTATCGCTATCGTCGGTGTAGTCGTTTTTCAGCAAATACTTGTAAATCTGTTTTGCGATTTGCGGTGTCACAACCACATCACCAGTGGCCGTCTTAAACACCTTGCCGGTGAAGTATTCTTCATCGGCAATGCGTGGGCGTGCAGACAGCGATTCGCTAATGTCGCGCTGTAAAGCGGTGACGAAATCCTTGTAGCTCTCATTGGCAACCACGGTCAGCACATTGATCTGGTGAACGGTTGCCGGGTTATCCATACGGTCGCCTGTTTGGTTGACCGATATGCGCAAGCCACGGCCAACCTCCTGTCGGCGAGAAATTGTGTTGTCGCTGTGTTTGAGCGTGCAGATGACAAACACATTGGGGTTATCCCAGCCTTCGCGCAAGGCGGAATGCGAGAAAATGAAGCGCACCGGCTCTTCAAACTTCAGCAATTGCTCTTTCTTGCGCAAGATAAGGTCATAAGCATCGACATCATCGGAGACGGCAGCTTTTTGACCGGTTTCATCATCTTTAACCAGCTTGGCTTCAGGGTTTACCAAGCGTTTTGATTTCTTGTCGATGGAAAAATAGCCTTCATGCGTCCTTGATGCCCGAATCCCTTTCAGGTAACGGTTATAAGGCGTGTCTTCCAGTGTCAGCACTTCATTGAGGTGCTGGTTGTATTCCTCTTCAAATATCTGCGCATACTCTCCCGGATTTTCACCGTTTTCATCGTAGCGCCGGTACTTGGCGACCTCATCAATGAAGAACAGCGACAACACCTTGATGCCTTGGTGAAAGAGCGTCTGTTCTTTTTCAAAGTGGGCTTTCACGGCCTCACGAATCTGAATGCGCCGCAATGCCGCCTCGTTTACATCACCCGTGGCCTCCCCCGCTAGAATCACCACGCCGTTGGTAAAAGAAACGGTATCCGTGTGCGCATTGATTTCGGCGATGACAAAGCCTTTGTACTGATCTAGCCCTTCGGAAATATCGAAGAGGTTGTCGTTTTTGCCGAGCTTGCGCAACACGGGTTTGATGATCCCGCTTTTTTGCTTGATTTCCACTTCGAGACGCGCAACCGGTGGCTTGCTGGTGGATACCTCGATGGACTCCAGATATAGATACGCATTCGTTCCGCTCAAGCCCTTCACGGAAATGCCACGCACAGCAATCTTCTTCACCAGCTTCTGGTTATAGGCATCCAGTGCGTCGAGGCGATGGATTTTGTTGTGCGTAGTTTTATGAGTGGCAGAGTAGCGCAAGATCATCAGTGGTTTGAAATCTTTCAATGATTCTAATGTTTTTACGCCCTCCATTTTTTGCGGCTCATCCAATATCAAAATCGGGCGATTAGCGGCAATCACATCAATTGGCTTGCGCGACTGAAAATCATCTAATCCAACAAGCTCCTCTTTGCCATTCGCATTTTTGCGTAGTGTTCCATAAATACGTCGAGCGTCAGCACCTTTGGCGTTGAATGCTTGAACGTTAATCACCATCACGTTGATGCCCGCATCGGAAGAAAAACTCTCCAGATTGTGCAAGTCTTTGGAGTTGTAGATGAAGAAGCGGGCACGCTTCTTGTACTCTTCCAGAAAATGCTCGGCGGTAATTTCCAGCGACTTGAACACGCCTTCACGGATGGCAATGCTGGGCACCACCACGATGAACTTACTCCAGCCATAACGCTGGTTAAGCTCGAACATCGTCTTGATGTAGCAATACGTCTTGCCGGTGCCGGTTTCCATCTCGATGTCGAGGTGCAGGCGAGATACCGCTTTGGCGGTTTCTTTGTATTGAGTCGTTGCAGGAATACGTTCACGGTTGCCATTGATCGTATAAAAGTCAGTCAATGAACTCGATAGCGGCAAGTTCTGGCGTTGCTGAACCTTGTGGATGTTTTCCAGCAACGCAGATTGCGTTAGCGCGATGTCCTCATTCTTGAAGCCATCCTCTCCGTGCAAGGTTTGCTGTTGCGGCACACCTGCGGCCACTTTTCCCGGATCGACTCGATACTTAATGCCGGTAGTGTTAGGTTGCCCGGCAAAACAATCCGCCACGGACTCCACGGCGTTGGTTTGGTATTGCTGTTTCTTGAACTTGAGCTTCATCGTCGCCGCCACTTAAATGGACTTAACTTCAGTGGTGGGCGAGACGAGCTTGAAGATTTGCTCGATATTGATCTTCACACTATCGCTGCCAAAACCGGCATCGCGGAATACCGCGCGCAGCGGGTGGCGGGCGGCGAGGGTTTTGACGAATTCCTCGTTGATGCCCGTCTCGAAGCAGGCCGCCAGCGCATTGCCGTCCACGAAGGATACTACCTTGCCCGCGATGGTTTCCTGCGTAATAGGCCAATTCAGGCCAACACCCCAATCGAGCAGCACCTGGAACAACAAATCCTCGGGGGTGCGGTCTTCGCGGATGTTGTCCACCTGATCGAGCAGGTCGGCCTGCTGCACGGCATCGGGGGCGTAGTAAACGTCCTTCATGTTGGAGCTGTCTATTTTCAAGACGCGGAAACCGATGTCCAAGTTGGGCGCGGTGAGGGCGTTTTCTGTTTTGATTTTTTTGCCTGCGCGGCGGATGCGTTCTTTAGTCAATTCGGCAACAGTTGTGCTCAAGCCATTTTCAATACAAAACTCGAATGAATCTTTTTGTTCCTTATTAGAGCCATTAAGAGGTTCTGGAATTTGAACGAGAATAAACCTACGTTTAATTCCTGTTGCACAATTAGCCTGTATCACTGCGTGCCCGGTACTCCCAGAACCAGCAAAGAAATCGAGAACGTAGTCATCTTCTTTTGTTGCCATACCAATGATTCGATTTAGAAGCTTGAGAGGTTTTTTTCCATTTTTGAAACTAACATCACCCTCACCATCAAGCCCAGTGGTTTTTATGTCCACCCAAAGATCACCGGGATGTAGTGTCAAATTATCATCAGCAAATATCAATTGAACGCGAGGTTTAGACGAATCTTCGGAAAAAGTCCCTCGAACCATATAGACGATTCCGCCAGAGGATCTAACAAAGAACACCTCATTTTTATTTTGTATTCGCTTAACGATTGCGAGTGAAAGAACGCTTGCAGATGTCGCGCATTGACATATCCTCCAAGAGTTGTCGAACAACCACTTTTCTTTTTCACTTGAAACAACACTATTCTCTCTCAACGCATCTACCACAGACACAAGTCGCAAACGAGATGCTATTTGATCAAGCAATACTATGTCCGACTCGGATGTAATCTCCTTTTCTGATACGTCACGTATTAACTCTCTGTCTTCTTTCGTTAAACCTTCAACAAAGATGTTGTATTCAGTATCCCAGCTATCCTTGCGAATTTTCTCAATCGTAAGTCCACGAACACCATTTTTTCCGCAAAGAACAAGGTATTCTTTAATCTTTGGAATGGTTCCCATCTTTTTTACTGAGCCCATCTTTAGACCACTCGGTTCGCTCATTTTTACGCAAACTACTTTTCTATTTTCCCAGCCAAATAGTTCATCAACTACACAAAGCAAATTCGCTATTTCATTATCATCAATCGAAATGGCCAACAAACCATCATCAGTTAAAAAATTTCTAGCCAACTTAATGCGTGAATAAATCATTGATAACCAGTCAGAGTGAAATCTACCGCTTGCTTCAACACTAACGGTAAGGTGATTACCCAAATCATCCTTCTGATTAGTTCTTTTGAAATATGACTCGGAGTCTATAGCGAAGTCATCGCTATATATAAAATCACTCCCTGTGTTGTAAGGTGGGTCAATGTAAATAAGTTTTATTTTATTAAGGTAAGTCTCCTGCAAGAGCTTGAGCGCATCCAGATTATCGCCTTCGATAAACAGGTTCTGCGTGGTATCGAAATCCACGCTTTCCTCACGGCAGGGGCGCAGGGTCTTGGCGATGGGCGCGTTGGCAGTCAGCAGCGCCTCGCGCTTACCCGGCCAGTTGAGCTGATAGCGTTCCTGCGGGCCTTCGACGATGGCGGTGGTCAGTTCCTGGCGCAGTTGGTCGAAGTCGATGGCGCGCTTCGGCTTGCCGTCTTCCGCTTGTGTTTCGGTCACGCAGCCGGGAAACAACTCGGCCAGCTTGGCGATGTTTTCCTGTGTAAAGTCGGGACTGTGCAGCTTGAGCTTTTCCATAATTTTCTCTCGTAATCTGTGCGTCTATCTAATCAGCGTATCTAGCGCGCCAATGTCTCAATGCCGGTTTTAATGCTTCGCAGTTGGCTATTCAATTCAACTTTCCGGTTGAACTGTTTTTCTTTATGCAAGCGTGCTTCCAGCCTTGCATATTCAGTCTGCCTGCTGCGGAGTTGCGATAGCCGCTCCACATGGTCTTTCAGCGTTTCTCCTGAACGTGCCGGGAACGGCATCAGGCGACGCAGCATCTGTTCATACAGCCCGGCCATGTCCAGCGCAACCGGAAGTGCAGAGTGTTCGCTACCCGCTGGCTGCCACGGGCTTGCAAAATAGCCATCCACCACCCAGCGGCTGGCATCGGCCTCGCTGGGGCGCTTGTACGCGGCCACGGTTTTGACACGGCCATCAAAAGTGAGATTGTAGAAGATTGGCAAGGGAATGGCCTTATCAATACAGCGCAGCAAGTCTTCGCTGACCTCGGGGGTTTTCAGTTCAAGCGAAAAGATTTCGATTTCGGGCACGCCGGGACGCGACGGCAAATTGATGGTTTCCGGCGCTAGCTTGTATTGCCACACGATTTGATTGATCTGCGCGACGAAGCCATCGCGCACGGCACGGGTGGGCTTGCCATGCTCGTATATCTTGCTCTTGGGCAACACACGGTTGAACTCGGCCTGTTTGGGATAGGCAAATATCATTCCGTGGCCTGAATAACCAGAAAGGCGATCAGCTCGAAATCATCCAGCCCCGCGATGGTGTTGACCAGCGCCGTGGTGCGCCCACCGCTAAACAGGCTGTCAATGTCCCTGTCTTCCTTCGAGTCCACCATCGAGCGGATGGCCTGGGCGAGCAGGTCGGAATATGCCTTCATGTTGCGCCCGTCGTTGGTGGTCTGGTTGAACAGGCGGCACACGTCCGGCAGCGGCTGGCTTTGGCCTTTGCAGGCGCTACGCACCAAGTCGAGCAGGCGTTTGACTTCGGTGTGGTCGGCGACGACCTCGCCATTTTCGCCGATATAGATCAGGTAGTAAGGGTGCAGGCGGTTGTGCTGGTTGATGTTGACGCCATTGTTGCGGTTGCGCAGCGTGAACATCACCCCCGGCGGCAGACCCCGCGCCGGATCGGCTGGCACCACGGCATTCATGCCCGTGGGCACATTGGCTAGGTCGCCATTGGCTTTGATGTAATTCAACAAATCCATGCGGAAGTCATTGAGGCCAAGGTCGGTGATGGAGACGCCGGTTTTCAGGTCTTCCATTTCGATCACTTCTTCCTGTAAGCGGCGCAGTTGCTCCTTGCGGTAGGAAATATCGTTGGACTGGGTGTTGAGCACGTTGTCGTCGGCGGTTGCGGTCACGTCGGCGATGACCATGCGGTTTTCAACGCGCTCCTTGAGATTGATGTATTCGTCGAGGGTAATGTCCGGCCAGTAGTTCACCAATTGGATGCTGGCATTTTGTGAGCCGATACGGTCTATCCGCCCGAAGCGCTGGATGATGCGCACCGGGTTCCAGTGAATGTCATAGTTAATCAGGTAGTCGCAATCCTGAAGGTTTTGGCCTTCGGAAATACAGTCGGTGCCGATGAGGATGTCGATCTCCCTCGGCTCATTGGGAAGAGTGAGCGCCTTTTCTTTTGAGCGTGGCGAAAAGAGGGTCAGCAGAGATTGGAAGTCATAGCCCTGCCGCGTATTGGACTTGAGCGTGGATATTGGCCCATCGCTGCCGGTGACTTTGCCGGTGTGGATTTGGTGCGATTGCCACAAGCTATCCGCAAGGTGTTCGTAAAGATAACTGGCCGTGTCGGCGAAGGCGGTGAAGATCAACACCTTCTTGTTGCCCGGATTGATCGGGGATGCCAACTTGCTATTGATCTGGGCTTTGAGGTGCTGAAGCTTGGCATCGTCAGCCGGTGTGATTTTGAGCATCTCGGTGAGCAGCGCGTCGATCACCAAGAGATCGGCTAATAAATCGTGTTTCCACGATGGCAAATCCATATCGGACAAACTTATCTGAACCTTGCCGCCGATTTTGGCATCGTCGATGTCAGGCAGCTCGTCATCATCGGGTTCGGCATTCTCAAAAGAAACTGAGACATCATTGACAGGGGCATCTTTACCCGTCTGCTCGAATACCGTGATTTTCTCAAGCGTGGCCGAATGATTGTCTTTCAGTTTTTGCAGGGTTAGCCGGAAAGACTGGACTGAGCTTTCAAGGCGCTTGAGCAGATTGATCGTCATCAACGCCTGAAGGCTGCGCTCCCGGTCAGCCTGCTTTAATTTCCCTCTTCCACCTTCGACTTGGGTGTCGTAAAGCGCTTCGTACTTGGCGAGACGGCTCGACAATATGTAACTAACCGGCGCATACACGGACAACTTCAACATAGAAAGCTGATTGAAGATTTCGTTGAAACCGATCACATCGGTGCGGTGGGTGAGCTGGCAATGAAATGACAGCGGCTTGAGGCGCTGGGGAAACTTGCCGATGTCTTTGGTATCGTAAAAAGTTTCGATGTGTTTGCGGGAACGGGCAATGGTCACGCTATCGAGCAACTCGAAGAAATCGAAGTCCAGCGCGCTTAAAATCGCATTGGCCGTTCGCTCTTCGGGTGGAAGTGTTGACCAATTATTGAAGGCACGTTGCGCCCGACGGAAAATCTCGTCTATGTCTTTCTGTGTGCGCAGTTTCTTGTTGAGGTTGTCCGGGTCGCCTTCATAGGCGAGCGCAAGCTGGTTGCGCAGGTCATTGAAGCGGTTGTTGACCGGGGTGGCCGATAGCATCAGGACTTTGGTTTTAACGCCTTGCTTGATGACGGAATTCATCAGCTTTTGATAACGGGTTTCGCGGTCTTTGAAGGCATCGTTGTTGCGGAAGTTATGCGATTCGTCGATGACGACCAGGTCGTAGTTCCCCCAGTTGATCCGATTGAGCGGCGTGCCGAATGATTCGCCACTGGTGCGCTGCAAGTCGGTATGACACAGCACGTCGTAGTTAAACCGGTCTTTGGCAAAAATGTTGGTGGTGAGGTTGCGGTTGTAGTTCAACCAATTGTCTGCCAGCTTCTTGGGGCATAAAACGAGAACCGAACGGTTGCGCAGCTCGTAATATTTAATCACTGCCAGCGCTGAGAAAGTTTTCCCGAGACCAACGCTGTCCGCCAAAATACAGCCGTTGAATGTTTCCAGCTTGTTGATGATGCCAGTAGCCGCATCCCTCTGGAAGTTGAACAGCTTCTGCCAGATCAGGCTGTCCTGATAGCCGGTGCGGTCATTGGGCAAGTCGTCTTCATTCAGGTCTTCGAGAAACTCGTTGAAAATGTTGTAGAGCATCAGGAAGTAGATACGCTCCGGGGAGTTTTCCTGATACACCGAGGCAATGTGGTCGCAGATTCTGGATGTAACATCTTCCAGCTTTTCCTGATCGTTCCATATTTGATCGAACAGATTCAGTAAAACTCCGGTGTGGGCTGGCTCATCAAATTTGTTGACGATATTCGATACCGCATCACCGCGCTGATAGCCGAGATCGACGGCGGTGAACCCGTGGAGCGGCATATAAATAGCCGCTCCATCCGATGTTTGAACCCCGGCAAATTGTTGCATGGGGGCTGTGCCACGATTAGAGCGGAAGCTGGCTTTACGCCGCACCCAGTCAGCGCATTCCTTCGCAATCGCTCGCTGGGTGAGTTTGTTTTTGAGTTGAATTTCAAACTCGCTCCCGTAAAAGCTGCGCTCGCGTTCAGTCTTGGGAATATGGTACTGGCGGTGTTCTTTATTGAGTTTGTCGGCAACTACGTCTGGCATGAAGGTCGGCGAAGTAAAAATGAACTCCAGCGACTCGATACCTTCAAGTTCTTTCTTCAACGCCTCAAATGCGTATATCGAAAAACACGAAGCCGCGATCTTCAGCTTTGAACCGGGCTTGAGGGTCTGCTTCAGATTGTCGCCGAGCAGGTGATTTATGTTGTCGATTATTTCCATATTAAGCTAAAGCAAGCAGCCTCTTTCAATCCCGGTTCGATACCCAAAGGCAGCATGGCTGTTACGGCGGTAGCCATTATTTCCCCTCAAGCGGCGATTGTAATGCGAATGTGCGGTAATGTACTGTAATGTCCGGCATAATCCTAATGCGTGATTCTACCTTACCCGAGGAGCGAACAGATGGCACGGCACTACACAAACAAAGATTTCTTCCGGCAGATGCCGAATGCGATGCTTGCTCGCTATTTTCAGGTGCGTGAGCTTTTTGGTGATCTGGATTTTTCTGCCATGAAGGAAGGCAAGCCCGATGAGCTGTTTGCAGCGTGGCTGACTCTGACGGAAGCACAGCGCAACGCGATGGATGCCGAATTTCGCGGCATCTTCGAGATGAGCTGCGAGAAAGGCTTCCGGGCAATTATTGACGAGGCTGAATTTCAGATGGAAGAGGATGAGTTCACCGCTTGGGTAGAAAAGTTATCGGCGATACCTGGCCACTTTGAACGGGCGATGTTGGTTTATCTGGATCACAACGCTTGCTGGAAAGGCGCGACCCGCTTCTATCATGCGGATACGCTATCCTCATATTGGCGCAAGCGCAAAAATCTGCCGCACAAAAAAGCAGAAACGGACGATGCCAGTATTCAAGAGCTTGCCGGACGAATTCGCACTTATTTTCATCACACCGAAGGGCGCGGCAACAACTGCGTGGTGGAGCCTTTCCGCCGTGGCGAGCTGGAGTATTTCTTCGCTTACCCGGAAGATTATTCGCAGCAAAGCAGCGAATGGGTGAATGGTGAATTTGCGCATCGCCCGCACAACCCAGCCTTTGAAGTCATTTTTGTTTACTCGGAAAAAGAAGGCTCGCTCGATCTGCATTTTCGTGGGTCATTTAAAGCCATTGAGCCGCTACAGTCGATGTTTGCCACGGCGATTCTCAAACTCGACGAACTGCCGCCTGATCCAAAAGACGCGCGTATTTACGATCTGGCACCACTGCTCCAGAAGAGTTTTGATTTCGTCCCCGCCGTCGGCAGCGGTATTGAAAAAGTGGTCGTGAAAAAACTGCGACTTTCGTCGCGGGTGAAAAAAGGCGACAAAATTACACTGGAAGCCGATACGACTGCAAACCCTGATGCCGTCTATGCCTTGCTCGAACAGATTGGCAAAACCTTACCGATGAATCAGTACAACATCACCCAGGTGGAGCTTGTGGCTTCGGTGGTGGTGGATGCGGACAAGCCTGCGAAATTGGTGAAGTTTCACATCACACACCCCAATTCTTGTTCGCTCAAATACGACGAGCTGGACTTGAAGCTGCGCGATATGTTGGTGGCCTCCAAGCTCGAACCAAGGTTGCCTGCGGAAGAAGTGGAAGCCGTTGAGGCATGACGCCACAAGCCACACTGATTGAGTTATTGGGGCGCGTGGGTGCCAGCCAAGGTGCTGCGGTGTTGGTCAATGACGACGAGTTGAGCCTGTGGCCAAGCGCGGCAGTGGCGGCCATGAAAACTCAGCGGCTGCTTACGAAGGCGCGCCCGGCCACTAGCGTGATTTGCCCGGAATGTGAGCGCAATTGCGTGATGCTGGTGCACGTCTTACCCGCCGAAGGCAGACGGCCTGCACGCGCTTTCATATCGTGCGATGAGCGGGACGATACCAGCCGTGTCCCAATTCCCCTGACGAGCTTGACCCAATGGCAGTGCGGTGTTGATGCCGTGTGCGGATTTGTTGCGGCCAGCCTTGGCTTGCGCCGAAGCGATAAGCAATCATCCAGCGCCGGTTTGTTTGAAATCGGTATCGCCACCGGCGACAAGCGCAGCCAGATGCTTTGCCTGCAAGCCAATGGTGCGCTGGCCTTGGTCGCTGGAAGCAACCCGCTACCGTTGGCCGAGGCAGTCGAGTATCACAGCGGCGCATATTCGCTGGACGGCACCATGATCCGGCAACTGGTGGATGCCGCAACCACGGCAGATAACCGCTACACGCCCAGCAATGCCAAGCGCGAAGCCAGCAAGTTGGATACGCAAGCGATGTATGCGGGATGGCAAAAGGCATACCGCGACTTGTATAAAAAACACAAGCTCAAGAACAAGTCCGAAACTTGGTATTCGCAGCAGATTGCCAAGCTGGATATTGCCAAGGGGCGCAACCATTCCACCATCAAAAAACACATGAAACCGTAAATAGTTGGGCGGAATTTTTTCGCCCAACTCTTCCACCCGCAAACCCCACGTCTTTCGCCGCTCTCCGCGCCTGAACCTGCGCCGCACTCGCCGCGACGCTGCCTTCCGCGCTATTCCCAGCAAGTTGATTCTTATGGCAATGCCTCGCCCGCGCCGGGCATTGTCTGGGCGTTTTATCGCCCAAATCGCCCAATCAGGATTCGTCTTAGCAAGTTCGCTATCACGTTAAGAGGTTCCAACATGACACATATCATCCAGCGGCTTCCCGCCGTTAAATCCGAATCCGGCCTTTCCCGTTCGACCATCTACTTGCGCATCACTCAAGGCTTGTGGACTAAGCCTGTCAGCCTTGGCCCTCGCGCCGTTGGCTGGCCATCGGGTGACGTGGCAGCAATCAACGCGGCGCGCATTGCAGGGAAGACCGACGAAGAAATCCGCGCGTTAGTGGTGAAGCTGGAAGCTGCCCGCAAAGCTGCGGCTTGAGGGGGTTGCCATGACTGATCTGACAGTTTCCGATACCGAGCCGGATGAAGCCGGTAAAGGCGGCGAAGGCGGTGTTTTTATGCTGACCAATGCCGAATTTGTCGCTGCGGTATTCCCGCTTTTGCCCGAGGGAGCGTTTGCTGCGGTTTGCTCCAAGGCGGGTGATCCCGGCGTGGGCGGATGGTCGGCAAGCCGTGCCGATTCAGTAATCGCAAATCTTTCCGCCGAGCAGAACAACTTCGTCGGTTGTTCGAGCTTCTATCCCGGCGATGACGGTTCGTTCAAGGCGCGCAAGGCGCAGTTTGCCGCGTGTCATTTTTTGATGCTCGACGATCTGGGCAGCAAGATTCCGCTGGAGCGTCTGGCCGGTTTTGAGTTGTCCTGGCTGATTGAGACCAGCCCCGGCAATCATCAGGGCGGCATTATTCTCGCTGATCCGATTGCCGATGGCGATGTGGCCGTGCGGTTGCTCAATGCGGTGATCGACGCGGGGCTTTGTGATGCGGGTGCCACCGGGCCACTAAGCCGGTGGGCGCGGCTGCCTGTCGCGATCAATGGCAAGCCCAAATATGTTGACGATGCTGGCGCACCGTTTCACTGCCGTCTGGTTGAATATCGCCCCGACAAGCGCTACACGCCGCAAGAGATTGTGGATGGGCTGCAATTGGAACTGGCACCGGCTGGGCGACCGAAGAAAGAAGCCAAGACCGCTGCGGACAATCCACGCAGCATGGGCAACGAAGCGGACGAGGTGTTGACACCGAAGGCTGCGGAGAATCCGGTCGTGAGTGCGCTCAAGGTGCGAGGGCTATACAAAACGCCTCTGGGGTCAGGCAAGCACGATGTCAGTTGCCCGTGGGCGCAGGAGCACACCGATGGGCTGGACACCGGCGCGGCGTATTTTGAACCGGATGAACTGTATCCATTGGGTGGATTCTGTTGCCAGCACTCGCATCGCGAGAAGTTTCACATCCGGCAGTTGCTGGAATTTCTGGGCGTGCGCAATGCCGAGGCGCGGCACAAGCCAGTGATCCGTGTGGTCGCCGGTGATCTGCATCGCGTGGTGGACGCGGCTGAAAAAGAGCTGGCGAATCGAGGCAGGCATTATCAGTCCGGTGGTTTGATAGTGTCGGTCTCGACTGATCCAACATCGGGTGATCCTTCCATCGTGCCAACCAGTGCGCCCGCGCTCACGCGGGAGTTGTCGGTCGCGGCGAGTTGGGAGCAATACGATGGGCGTGCGAAAGATTGGGTGCGCTGCGATCCACCGACGAAGCACACTGCAATTCTTTACGACTCTCAGAGTTTCCGTCACTTGCCGCCGCTGGCGGGCGTGGTGCGCCAGCCGTATTTTCGTGAATCGGACGGCGTGCTGATTACTCACGCTGGCTATGACAAAACCTCGCAGCGCTTCGGCGTTTTTGATGCCCGCCAATTTGAGATACCTGAACCGACACCCGAGGCAGCACGGGCGGCGCTGGCCATGCTGGAAGAACTGCTCACCGAGTTTCACTTCGTCGCGGACACCGATAGAGCCGCAGCACTAGCGGCCATCTTCACAGCCGTGGTGCGCCCGACGCTGGCGTATGCACCCGGCTTTCACGCGAAAGCGCCGGTCTTCGGCAGCGGCAAAACTTATCTGTGCGAACTGATCGGCGCATTCGCCGGGCCTGCCGGAAATGCCAAGGTGAGTTATCCGACCACATCGGAAGAAGCTACCAAGGTGATTCTTTCTCTGCTGCTGACCAGCCCGGCGGTGATTGAGTTTGACGATATGGACACCGACTGGATACCGCATGGCACGATCAAGCGGATGCTGACTGCCGAGCAGATTACCGACCGGATTCTGGGTGTGAGCAAGACGGCGACAGTCAGCACGCGAACTTTGTTTTTGGGTTCAGGAAATAACGTCGGCCCGGTGCGCGACTTGCTGCGGCGTGTGCTGACGATACACATTGACCCGCGCTGCGCGACACCAGCGACGATGACTTACAAAAACTATCCGGTCGATAAGGTGCGCAAGCAGCGCGGGCGTTATGTGGCGGCGGTGCTGACTATCATCCTGGCATGGCGCAAGGCTGGTTCGCCGCGTGACGATGTGGAAAGCATTGTCACCTTCGGCGGTGCATGGTCGGACTATTGCAGGCATCCATTGATGTGGCTCGGGCAACCTGACCCGGCCACGGCGCTGCTGGAACAGGTCAAACATGATCCCGACGGGGATGCACTCGCTGGGCTGATGGCGGAATGGCGGACTGCATTCGGCTCGACACCAGCGACGGTGCGCAAGGCCGTTGATCTTGCAGAAATGGCGCATCCAAACCTGCTCGATGCAATGCGCGAATTTCCGGTTGAGGAAAAAGGTTCGATCAATCGCTCGAAGCTGGGCTGGTTGCTGAAAAAGAATGCGAACCGGATCGTCGGCGGCTTTGTGTTCCAACAATCGACTGCGGACGGTCGCACTGCATGGCGTGTGGTTGCAGCCAATCCACCTCCTTTAACGCCTTCACCGCCTTTAACCCAGCCGCTTGCGAAAACTGTCGCGCAATCTTCGAATGTTGAGGTGGTGATATGACCCCGGTGGAAATCATCGAACAGGCAACGGTGGATGGTGTGATTCTCGCGCTCTCCCCTGCGGGCACCATCACCGCGACCGGCGACCAGACGGCAGTGGATAAATGGCTCCCAACAATCCGCGACAACAAGCCAAGCATCCTGTGCGAGCTACAGCGCGAACGCAGGCGCGCGAAGGTGCTGGCGTTGCTGGAGGGAAAGCGCTTCGCCCTGTTTGTGGATGACGATAAAACTGATCCCGTTATCGCGACGGTCGGCATTCGAGAGGTGGCTACTTTCGAGCTGGCAATACCACGGCATTCCTACGACGGCATGGTGCTGCTGGAACTCATCGAGAAACATTCTGGTGAGCGGTAGACGTGCTGGTCAGTGGGGGTGAGAACAAAGTTGGCGGTTGTTGAACTCAATGACCAGTGCTGACGCAACAAACATCACTTCGTTGACCGCTCAGTCACGGCGCTTGCAACAAAACCGCAAGCCCCGCGCCATCGCTATCGCACTGGCATCTGACAGAGCGCAGAAGGCGATGAACCTGCCCTCTGCTTTAGCTCCGTAGCCAAGTGTGTCCGCTCCGTTACCGCCGCCACCTCACCACTGCGCCCTTCGCGAAAAGAACCTCGCCAAGGGCTTGCGGTTCGCTGTCGGCTAGTGCAAGGGTAGTCTGGGAGAGCGCCGAAGGCATAAAGCCGCCATCGGCTTCTACGCTGTAACACGCTGGTTATCCTCCGTTGCCGCAGCCGCTTCACGCCGTCGCGCTTCATGGCTCCGCATGAGGCCGCTGCGCCATCAAGCGCTCGCCGTTCGCAGGCTGCTGGTGCATGGGTAGCCCGAACGTGCAGCGCCCTCTCGACGCTGGTGCAAGGCGGTGTTGTCATGCGGTAAATGAACATAACGCTGAATTATGCAAAGTGCTTTGCACCGCTTGCGCGCCTGTCGGTTCGCATAATTAGCCGTTATGTGTAAATTACCGCAAGGCTGTTTTCTTGTTTCACTGCCCTTGTCTTCTGTGGCACTGCCCTTGTCTTCTGTCCCCCGCCCGCCCAGCGCGTCAGGCTCCGGCGGCTCGCACTGCGTTGCTCGTTCCCGCCTCACCTGCCACGCTTCCCATCCGCCCCAAGTGGCTCCCTGAAACCGACAGTCAACCCTTGGGCGCATCCCGCCGCCCCAAGGCCGCCACAATGCGCCAGACCGCAGCGCGGTCGGCATCGTTCAGCAACAACCAGCGTTTCGCCAGTTCCGCCGCTTCCGGCGGCAACTTGCCCGACAGCTTCACCAGCTCCGCCTCATCCAGCAGCCACGCCATGCTTTTGCCCAGCGCATTCACGAGCCGCTCCAAGGCTGGCAAGCCGGGATCGGACTTGCCGCTTTCCAGTTTGGATAATCGTGTTTGCTCGAACTGTGCCAGGTGCGCAAGCTCGCGCTGGGTCAGCCGCTGCGCTTCGCGTTCGGCTTTGATGCGTTTTCCAAGGGTTAAGAGATCGGCTGCCATTGCGGCATTTTATGCAGAAACGGCATAAATCACTAGCTGCGCTTGCATCATGCAGCACAAGCATTCAAAATATGCTCTTCTTGAATATCACCAAAGGAGCGACACCATGAACAGAACCGATACCATCGTCCAGATTACCCGCACAACGGGCATCACAAAAACCCAAGGCAAGCGCGTGATGGATGCGCTTGAAGCGCGCATCAAGGCGCATTCAGACGCAGGCGAGCGCGTCATGCTGCGCGGGCTGGGAAGTTTTTCCAGAGGTTCGCCAGCACAGAAGACCGGGCGCAACCCACGCACCGGCCAGCCGCTGACCTATACCGCTTACCATCGCACCACCGGCGCACCGTCATGCAGCGAAAGCAAACTGTGCGGAGAAATCAGCGCCGATACCGGCCTGAATCCCAGCGTGGCAAAGCGCGCAATGGACGCATTCAAAGGCGCGCTGGCAGTGGCGCTCAAGAAGGGTGATGTCGCAGCACTTACCGGCTTCGGCTGCTTCTACGTGGGCAAGCGCGCTGCCCGCAACGGGCGGAATCCGCAGACTGGCGCGACGATCAAGATTGTCGCCGCAAAGGTGCCGCGCTTCCGGGCATCCAAGGCGGGCAACAAGGGCGGCAAATTCAGACCAGCCAGTGCATTGAAATCAGTGGTAAATTGATGCACAAATGAAACACATGGAAACCATGCCGAAAGCCTTTATCAATGCGGTTTTCGGCATTTTTCTTTGGTTTCCATTCACGCTAACCTGCCAAATGATTTCGGTAAAATATGGGCGGCATCGGCTCCGGTAATCGCTACCGTTACGGCACAAAAAACACCATAGAGGGACGCACCAGCCTTGATATAAATCGCTGGGCGCGCGATGGCTACCTCACGGCTGGCCGGTGGTTTAACTGGCAATGGACATGGGGCGACGGGAGCAAGTCAAACATCAACGTGCGCGTGGAATCGGCATGGACAATACGGCTCATCTATCGCACCCGTTCCGGCGGCGAGGTTGATTGGACGGATGTTGATTACAGCATTCAACTCACACGCACACCTTGCCGGTTTGGCGGCGAGCGTACCTGGTTCCTCTGCCCCGGTCGCGGCTGCGGGCGGCGTGTAGCAAAACTCTATTGCGCCGGTCGCTACTACGTTTGCCGACATTGCGGTGATCTCGCGTATTCGAGCCAGCGCGAGGATGCGGGCGACCGCGCATTGCGCCGCGCACAAGCCATCAGAAAGAAACTCGGCGGATCGGCAAACATGCTTGAGCTGTTCCCTCCAAAACCAAAAGGGATGCACTGGCGCACATATGAGCGCCTCAGTGCGCAATCTCGGCGCATGGAGTATCAGTCAAACATTCTCATGGCGGAAAAGTTTGGCATGATCGAGCGGATGCTTGAAAAAATTGGCACTCGGCTTTGACTTTGGGGAGCCACCCTGGGGCGGATGGGAAGCGTGGCAGGTGAGCGGAAAAGGAGCAGCGCAGCGCGACCCCGCGCAGCCTGACACGCTGGATGGTCGGGGATAAACAAACAGAACGCGCAGCGACCAAGCCGGACTCTCAGGGTGGTGTGTGGCAATGAAAAAGCTGGTGCCGGGGTTTTGTCCGGCATGGTTTTTTTGTTGACGCGCACGACCCGCACACGGCAGCGGTGGCGTGACGATGAAGGCGCACTTGGTTCATGCCTGCACCGTGACGTTGCCGCGATAAACAAAATGCACTTCTGCTGTAAACGATACCGCGCAGCGACCACGCCTTACAAAAAACAAACCAAATCGGCGTAGCCGACCGAATAAGCATTGCCTCGCCTTGCCCGTCTCTGCGCTAACCAGCGGGCGATGCAGGGCGCAAGCCAGTGGACGGTGCGCGGGGATGCAGGTTTACCCAAGGCAAGGGGTGGCAGTGCGGACGGGTGCGGCCATGCCTTTGCTTCACTTGGCCGCTGGGGGGGCGGGGGGACGTTAGCGGGAAAGCGCCCCCCACATAAGCCGCGAAGCGACCACAACAAGACAAGACATAGACCGGCACGACCATGCTGCAAAAGGCGAAGGGGCGACGAAACACCAGCCCCGTTTTGCTGCCCCTCGACGAAGGAGATGGAAGCTGACCTTGACTTGTGTGGCGGGATTTACCCGAAGGGCGCAAGACATAAAGGCCTCTTATGCGAACCCGAAGGGCGGGAGTTTTCCGGCGCTTGCGCTTTGCATAAGACGCCTTTATGTTAAACACCGCCACACACATAACCGGCGCAGCCGACAACGCCCTGCCAGAACCCTGCGGGGGCGCTGCACGTTCAGGCTACCCATGCACCAGCAGCCTGCGAACGGCGAGCGCTTGATGGCGTAGCGGCCTCATGCGGAGCCATGAAGCGCGACGGCGTGAAGCGGCTGCGGCAACGGAGGGAAACCAGCGTGTGACAGCGTGGAAGCCGATGGCGGTTTTTTGCCTTCGGCGCTCTGTCCGATACCACTGCACTAGCCGACAGCGAACCGCAAGCCCTTGGCGAGGTTCTTTTCGCGAAGGGCGCAGTGGTGAGGTGGCGGCGGGAACGGAGCGGACACACTCGGAGCGGAGCTATAAGCAGAGGGCAGTTTCATCGCCTTCTGCGCTCTGTCCGACACCACTGCGATAGCGAAGGCGCGGGGCTTGCGGGGTTTATTGCAAGCGCCGTGACTGAGCGGTCAACGGAAGAGTTTGAGGGGGCTGCTACGGGAATCGCTGATGCCGGTTAAATCGCCTAGCAATTTTCTGGTTTACCCCTAGGTTTACCCCTAGACAGATAAAAAGAAAAATGGCTTGCAACCGTTAAGCTGCAAGCCATTGTCTTTATTGGTGCGCCCGAAGAGATTCGAACTCCTGACCCCTTGGTTCGTAGCCAAGTACTCTATCCAGCTGAGCTACGGGCGCATTGCGAAGGCGGCATTGTAAACAAAACTCCGCTATCGCGCAATGGCGGAGAGAGAGGGATTCGAACCCTCGGTGAGGCAATAAACCCCACGCTCCCTTAGCAGGGGAGTACCTTCGACCACTCGGCCATCTCTCCGAAGTGCGCTAGGATACCGTTTTGGGCCGAAAAGGTCAAACCGCTCAGGCCGCCTGTTCTAGATTAAACGCCTTGTGCAGCACGCGAACAGCCAGCTCCATATATTTCTCGTCGATCACCACCGAAATTTTGATCTCGGAGGTAGAAATCATCTGGATATTGATCCCCTCTTCCGCCAGAGTCCTGAACATGGTGCTGGCGATTCCTGCATGGGAGCGCATGCCGACACCAATCACGGAAACCTTGGCAATGCGGTCATCACCAGAGATTTCGCGAGCGCCGATGTGGGACTGCACCCCTTTCAGGACTTCCAGCGCTTTCTTGAACTCGTTGCGGTGGACGGTAAAGGTAAAGTCGGTAGTGCCGTCTGCGCCGACGTTCTGAATGATCATGTCGACGTCGATATTTGCTTCGCCAACCGGCCCGAGTATCTGGTAGGCAATACCGGGGCGATCCGGCACACCAAGCACGGTGATTTTTGCTTCATCGCGGTTGAATGCGATACCCGAAATAATTGCTTGTTCCATGTTGTCTTCTTCCTCAAAGGTGATCAGGGTGCCTTCGCCTTCATCATCGAAGCTGGAAAGCACGCGCAGCTTGACTTTGTATTTGCCGGCGAACTCCACCGAGCGGATTTGCAGCACCTTGGAGCCGAGGCTCGCCATTTCCAGCATTTCCTCGAAAGTGATGGTCTTGAGCCGGCGTGCTTCTGGCACGACGCGGGGATCGGTAGTGTAAACGCCATCCACGTCAGTATAGATCTGGCACTCATCGGCCTTCAGCGCCGCTGCCAGCGCCACGCCGGTGGTATCGGAGCCGCCGCGCCCAAGAGTGGTGATATTGCCTTTCTCGTCCACGCCCTGGAAGCCTGCCACCACGACCACGTAACCTGCATTCAGGTCGGCGCGTATATTGTGTTCCTCAATGTCGAGGATGCGCGCTTTGGTGTGGGCGCCGTCGGTGACGATCTTGACCTGCGAGCCGGTATAACTCCTGGCTTTCAACCCAAGTTCCATCAGCGCCATGGACAGCAGGGCAATCGTCACCTGCTCGCCGGTGGAAAGTAGCACGTCCATTTCGCGCGAATCAGGATTGGGTTGCATTTCCTTTGCCAGGGCAACCAGGCGGTTGGTCTCCCCGCTCATGGCGGAAACCACAACCACGACCTGATGACCGAGCATCTTGAATTTTGCTACACGCTGGGCAACATTCGCTATTCGTTCGGGGGTTCCGACCGACGTGCCGCCATATTTCTGAACAATCAGTGCCATTGCACACCTGCAAAAAATTGATGATTTTAATGCAATTATGGGAAGATGACGAGTCCATGGCAAATTTCCGCCAAAAAGCCTGAGAATAATCAGGATATCCCGGCAAAAAATAATCAGAACTTTCCGGCGAGTCAAATGTCATTAAATTTATGTAGTTTTAAAGATAATCATGGTAGAATTTCATGAGCACACTAAGGGATTCCCCTAGAGGTAAATAAGGGTTTTATATAAGGCTTAACGATTAAGGTAGACTAACCATGAATGCCAACACCATGAAATTATTTGATAAAATCTCTGATCCACGGGAAATTCGGCGCAAGCTCGGGCTGAATCAACAAGAGTTCTGGACCCAGATCGGCGTTACGCAAAGTGGCGGTTCCCGCTATGAAAGCGGCCGCAACATGCCGAAACCGGTGAGGGAGTTGTTGCGCCTGGTGCATGTGGAGCAAATCGACTTGGCACGGGTCAAGAAAGAAGACTTTGAAGTCGTCAGCTTCATGAAGGCCGAACATCCGGATTTGTACAAAAGCCTGAAAAAAGAAGTTCGCGCCAAGAATAAAAGAGCAGCCTGAGTCGAGGTTCGGCCTAACCGTTCACCTTGACGGCAAGGCCCCTCGCCTCGATCTCTGCGGCGAAACTCAGCATCCATTCTTTCGGCAATGGCGACAGGTGCGTCGCGCCGGGTTGCATTGAGGGTCGCGCCAGGCCATATAACAGCACGCCCTGCAACGGCACGCCTTCAGCCCGCAATTTCCCGATGAAATTCAAATAGGCATCCCGTTCCGTCGCCACGGGAGCTTGCCCATCGAATGCAAAAACACAGGTTTGCAGCCAGGTCGGGCACAACAGTGCCGTTGCGCGCAAATTTTCCTGCATTTTCTGCACCGTCTGGCGGCTGCCATTGACCCGGCGCATCCCCTCGGCGGTGGCGCTGTCCAGCTTGAACCATACCTCTCCGCCAAGCCGCGCCATTGTCCTCAGCCCCGTCTTGACCTTGGGACGCTGAATCAGGCTGCCGTTGGTAATCAACAACAATTTGACCTTCCCGATCAGGCTGAATTCCGCCATGATTTCGCCGATCAAGCCGACCACCTGATCGAATTCCCTGGCGCTGGTCGGCTCGCCGTTGCCGGACAGGGCAATATCGTTGAGCCGCCTCGCCTCGACCGGCACCCGCTGCTGCATGAAATCACCTTGCAGCAATTCCCGCAGAAAACCGCGCAATTCGCCCGCCAGCTTTTCCAGGTCGACTTCCGGCGCACTGCCACGCTTGAGATTGGGCACCTGGCAATAGATGCAGCGCCAGTTGCAGGCATTATTGGTGTTGAGATTGATACCCACGGAGACACCGCCGGCGCGGCGCGAAACCACCGGGTAGATATAGGTCAGCCCCGCGCTGTCGCGGTCATGGTCGTGAACATTCAGTACATTGGACATGTGCCGGATTTTAAGGCTTAGCCATCCGGGGCGCCAACACAATTCAACGCGATGGTATAATCCACCGGGAATTGACCACTGCCCCAGGCACCCCAAACATGCTCGTCACGCGCAGACTCGAATTCGATGCCGGCCATCGCATCCCGCACCATAAAAGCCAGTGCCGCCATCTACATGGCCATCGCTACGCCATCGAAATCAGCCTTTCCGGCAGCGTCATCAATACGCCCGGCGCGTCGGAAGAAGGCATGGTGATGGATTATTCCGACATCAAGGCCATCGCCCAGAAGCACGTCATCGAGCCTTGGGACCACGCCTTCCTGGTGTATGCCGGCGATACTGCCGTCGCCGACTTCCTGGGTTCGCTCGAAGGGCACAAAACGGTCGTGCTCGACTGCATGCCCACCGCCGAGAACCTCGCCGCGCTGGCATTCCGGATTCTCGATCCGGCCTACCGCGACACCTATGGCAACAATCTGCGACTCGAACGGGTGCGCATCTACGAAACGCCCAACAACTGGGCCGACGCGATAAGAGGCCAGATTTAACCGGCACAGGCCGGGCCCTGCGAACGGGAATCTACCCCCAGATTTCCGGCGGTACGCTGAGCCGCTCCACCGGCACATCGCCCAACAGATGCTCGTCGATAATCACGGCGACGTCCTCCTTGGTAACCTTGCCGTACATCACGCCCTCCGGGTAGACCAGCACGCTCGGCCCGGAACCGCACGGACCGATGCAGCCGGTCATCGTGAGTCGGAATTTCTCGCCCAGGTTGCGCTTCTGGAACTCGAACATGAACTCGTCCAGCACATCGCCGCAACCGTTCTGGCTGCAGGAGCCGCGTGGATGGCCTGGGCCGCGGTTCTGGGTACAAACAAAGACGTGTTTCAAAGGTTTTGCCATGATTTTAGATTCCGAAAATTAACCACGAATGACACGAATTAAGCACGAATGCACACAAATGAAATCTCCTTGGTATCTGGTTGGTGAACAATGTCACAATCATTCGTGAACATTCGTGTCCATTCGTGGTGAAGTTTTTTTACCCGAACTTGAACAATATCCCGTAGCCGCCGCGCGGGTACTCCCAGTCCACGTTACGGTAATCGTCGCAGATAATGCGGCAAGTACCGCATTCCAGGCAGCCATCGGCGATCAGTACCACCTTGCCGTTGCCTTCCAGGGTGTAGCAGCCCGCCGGGCAACAGACGGTACATTGCCGGGTCTTGCACTCGTACTCGCAAACGTCCGGCTTGACGATCTTGACGTGAGGCCGCTCGGCATCCACCCGGTAGCGGTTCTGGAACAGTTTTTCTTCGACTTTGACGATCATCTGAAAGCCCTCCAAAGCTTGTATGCATCACCCATCAACCCGAACAGCGAACGCTTCTGGCGGAAGCTGGAAAAAATCGCGCGCTCCTTGGTCTTCTTATCCACGCCGTCCACATGCAGCATGGAGTGGGCGGAACGGTTGACCAGCTCCGGGTAAGTGGTAAAGAACTGGCGATTTTCGTGAAAAATCTCCGGCATTTCCTGGTATTTTTTCAAATCCTTCATGACGAAGCTGTCGTCCAGCTTGCCGCGATATACAGCCAGGTTCGCCGCCGACATCGGCTTGCCCGCCTTGATCAGATCGATCACTGTTTCCGCCGCTATCCGTCCTGTGGTCATCGCCAGGTTGGAGCCCTCGCGGTGCACCGCATTGACGAACATGCCGGAATCGCCGACGATCATCCAGCCGTCACCGTAGATTTGGGGAATCGCCTTGTAGCCCCCTTCCGGAATCAGGTGGGCGGTGTATTCTTTCATCTCCCCGCCGGCCAGCAGCGGTTTGATCGAGGGATGGCTCTTCATCTCTTCCAGCAAGGCATAGGGAGTGGTTTTCTGCTCCTTGAAATCGGACAGCATGCAGCCCACGCCGACGGCGATGGACTCGCGGTTGGTGTAGAGAAAGCCGGTACCCATCATGCCCTGGGTGATTTTGCCGAACAGCTCGATCACCACGCCCTCTTCTTCGCCGATGTTGAAGCGCTCCTGCAAGATTTCCTGCGGCAGGAAGTGAATTTCCTTAACCGCCAGCGCCACGTTTTTCGGCTCCAGCTCCGGGTGAAACTCGGCCTTCTTGGCCAGCAGGGAATTCACCCCATCCGCCAGGATCACCACATCGGCGTAGATGCTGCCGCCATCACGATCCACCTGTACCCCGACCACCCGGTTACTTTCGTCGCGCAACAGTTCTGTCACCGTGGTTTCGCAGATCACCAGGGCGCCAGCCTCCTGCACCTTGCCCGAAAACCACTTGTCGAACTGCGCGCGGATGATGGTGTAGCGATTGAACGGCTCCTTGTTGAAGCCGTCTGAGCGGTAGTGAGTACCGACAAAGGAATCGTCGTCCAGCACCCACATGCGCTGCTCGATGATGTGGCGTTCCAGCGGCGCATCATCGCGAAAATCAGGAATGATCTTCTCCAGCGCATCGGCATAGAGGATCGCGCCCTGCACATTCTTGGACCCGGCGCTCTCCCCGCGCTCCAGCTGCAGCACGTTCAGCCCGGCCTTGACCATGGTATAGGCAGCGGCATTGCCGGAAGGCCCGGCACCGACCACGATGGCATCGAATTTTTCACTCATAATATCCTCCTGATTCAACTAATTTTTTACCGCCGAGGCTCAGAGATAACAACCGCTTTTGTTCTTCTCTGCGTCTCTGCGCCTCGGCGGTTAATTCATCCCGCTTTCCTCATCATCGCCAGCTTCTGCCGGAACGCCTCGGTCAGCGCCGGCAGGATGGTCATGGCGTTGCCGACGATACCGTAGGTGGCGAAGTCGAAAATCGGCGCATTCGGATCGTTGTTGATGGCGATGATCACGTCCGATGCATCCATCCCGACCCGGTGCTGGATCGCGCCGGAAATGCCGGCGGCGATATAGAGCTTGGGGCGCACGGTCTTGCCCGACTGCCCCACCTGCCGCTCCAGATCGACCCAGCCGGCCTGAACTACGGGGCGGGATGCGCCCACTTCGGCGCCAAGCACCTGGGCCAAATCCCAGATCAACTGGAAGTTCTCAGGCTTCTTCATACCCCGCCCGCCAGACACGATGATGTCGGCAAAGGCGAGCTGTGGCTTGTCCTGCATGGCATCCGGGATATATTCCAGCACCTTGGTGATGATGCTGCTCTCGGTCATCCCCAACGGATGTTCGATCACCCGTCCGGTGCGGATTTCATCGCGCTCCGCCATCGCCATCACCCGTGGACGCACTGTTGCCATCTGCGGCCGGTAATTGAGGGTGACGATGGTGCACAGCAGGCTGCCGCCGAAGGTGGGGCGGGTGGCAGCCATGCTACGGTTGTCAGGGTCGATGGTCAGAGCGGTACAGTCCGCGGTGAGGCCGGTCTGCAAGGTCGTCGCCACGCTGCCTGCCAAGTCGCGCCCCTGGGTGGTGGCCCCGAGCAGCAGGATTTCCGGCTGGTAGACATTCACCAGGTCAGTCATTCCCTGGACGAAGGGCTCGTTGCGATAATCCTTGAGAATCGCATCCTCCATCAGGTAGCACAGGTCGGCACCATGGAAAATCGCCTCGTCGCAGAACTGGCGGGTTTGTCCACCAGGTGCGCCCAGCACCACTCCGGCGAGCTCCACGCCGAGCATGTCGGCGAGCTTCCGCCCCTCGCCCATCAGTTCCCATGAAACCGGGTGAACCTGTCCGCGCTCATGCTCCACGAACACCCACACCCCCTTGTAGCCGGCAAGTTTGGGGTCGAGTTCAAATTTGCGTTTCTTTTTGGCCGGTGCTGCATCAGTCATGATCCATTCCTTTCGCTGAAATCAGGCGCGCCTGGCGATTTCCTTTTCCACTGCCGGGAAGCGCGTAAACATCTTGGCCAATACCGTCACGGCCATATCCTTGGGGTCACCGCTTTCCACCGCGATCATCTCGGCGCGCTCGGATTTCGGCGTCGGGGCGAACACCTTGCTCACCACCGTGGGCGAACCCTTGAGCCCGATCCTGGTGATATCCTCGATGCCGGCAGCGTCCTTGTCCCACACCTTGAGTTGATGGCGGGCCGCCCGGAACATGTTCGGCATGCTGGCGAAGCGCATCTGGTTGTTGCCCTCCAGCACCGTCACCAGGCAGGGCAGGCTGGTTTTCAGCAACTGCACGCCACCTTCGGCACGGCGCTCTACCACGATCTCACTGGCTTCCGGCTTGACCGACACGATCTTCGAGACATAGGTCAGCAACTGCATCTCCAGACGCTTGGCCACGCCCGGACCGACCTGGGCGGTGTCGCCGTCGATGGTCTGCTTGCCGGTGAAAACCATGTCCACCGGCATGTTTTTCTGGATCTGGCGGATCGCAGAGGCCAATGCAAAGCTGGTCGCCAGCGTGTCGGCACCGGCAAAGGCGCGGTCGGTGATCAGGATCGCGTCGTCCGCGCCGAACGACAGTGCCTTGCGCAAGGCCGCCTCGGCTTGGGGCGGCCCCATGGTGATCACGGTGACCGTACCGCCATACTTGTCCTTGAGGCGTAGCGCCTCTTCCAGCGCGAACAGGTCGTAGGGATTGATGATCGCCGGCACGCCCTGGCGCATGATGGTATTGGTCACCGGATGGACGCGGATCTGTGCGCTGTCCGGAACCTGCTTGATACAAACGACGATATGCATGGAAATTTCCTTTTACCCTAAATTCCGTTTTTATCCACGGATTAACACTGATTAAACGTAGTGTTACGAACAATCCATCTAACCAATTAAGGATAGGTTGCTCATCAAATAGGCTGCATTAATAAACCGTGTGCAGCCGTGGCTAAACTATTTTTTGTTCAGGCGGTTTTTTGCCGTTGCGGCAGAGCCGCGCGCAGGTTTTCCACCGATACGGTTTTCACCCCTTCGGCATCGCGGAACACCTTGAAAACCTTTTCCTTGATGGCGCTGGAACCGACGAAATCACGGTAGGCCCGATCCAGCAGCGCGCGGCAGGTTTCGAGCGCCACATCCTCACTGCAGTCGGCGGCAAGCGGTGTTTGCCTGAGATACTGGTGGAACCGCTGCAAAATGTGCAGGCGGTTCACATGCACTGTCGCGGGCTGGTATTCAATCGCAAAGAAATCCAGGAACTCCTCGGCGGTGGATAATTTTTTCAGGGCATGCATCAGCATTTCCATATCGGTCTCTCCCAACAATCAAATTTCAAAAATGCATGGGCGGCAATACGGCTGTTTCCAGGTAAAACCGCTTCAGATCGTCTGCATCCGGTGCATGCTTGGCCATTCCTGCATACCTGCGGATGCGGGCCAGGATGATGCCGGCCTGCGGCTCGTCGAGCAGTATCCCCATATCCGCATAAGCCCGAACCACCGCGCTGCAGCCCGAATGCTTGCCCAACACCATGCGGTGGTTGCGCCCCACCTCTTCCGGGGCGAAGCTCTGGTAGTTGGAGCGGTGCTTGATCAAGCCGTCGACGTGTATGCCGGACTCATGGGTGAATACCCCGTCGCCGACAATGCTCTTGTTGGCCGGCACCGGGCGTCCGGAAGCCGTGGCCACGAGGCGGGATATATCCGGAAAACGCCGGCTGTCGATTCCGCTCTCGACGCCGTGCAGGTGGCGCAGCGCCATTACCGCCTCTTCCAGCGGCGCATTGCCGGCACGTTCGCCCAAGCCGTTGACCGTGGTGTTGATATGCGTCGCCCCCGCCTTCACCGCTGCCAGCGTGTTGGCAGTCGCCATGCCGAGGTCGTTGTGGGCATGCATCTCCACTTCCATATCCACGGTGACCCGCAGGGTACGTAGCGCTTCATATGTGGAAAATGGATCGAGCACCCCCAGCGTATCGGCAAAACGGATGCGCCGTGCACCCGCATACTCGCCCGCCTCGGCCACTTGCAGCAGGAAATCGATATCGGCGCGGGAAGCGTCTTCTGCGCCGATGCACACTTCCATTCCCAAATCCATAGCGGCAGGCACGAACCGGCGTATCGTTTGCAACACCCATTCACGGTCGCGCCTGAGCTTGTATTCGATCTGCATGTCGGAAACCGGAATCGACAGGTTGACGACATCCACGCCGCATTGCGCCGCCGCCTGCAAGTCCTCATCGCACATCCTGCCCCAGACCATCAGGCGCGAAGCCAGCCCCTGGCCGGCGATGGCACGGATGATTTCACGCTCCTCCACGCCCATCACCGGGATGCCGATTTCCAGCTCGGGCACGCCTGCGGCGGACAGGGCACAAGCAATAGCAAGCTTCTCCTCGGCGGAGAACGCCACTCCGGCGGTCTGCTCGCCGTCGCGCAATGTCGTATCGTTGATCGTTACCATGACGCACCTCGTTCAGGTCTGGAAAATCGCTGCTTGAACAGGCTTCAGCAAGCACTGTGCCACTATCGACAGATCAACTGTTTTCTGTTGTTTTTCAACTTACTATAAATATTCAGCAGAAGAAATCCGGGGGGAGGAAAACCGACATAAAACCGCTTTGTAGGGTTTGCGACAAGGATGAGCGTTTCGACTGGATTGCACAAACCGGCAATAACTGCTTTTTTACAACTTTTTTATTCCTGCACAGCCACAATTGGCAATGCATTTACAGTGGCCGAACTAAACTTCGAATCAAGGCATCTATTCCGGGAAACCATCAAATGAATATTGATTCTCTTGTGCCGCCAACCCGCGCCGGTTATCACAAAGGGTACGGATGGGCGCTGATTGCCTGCATATTCACCACTCTCATCGCCACACCGCTCAAGGAACACCTCGATCTCACCAACATCGTCATGCTCTTCCTGCTGACAGTGCTGCTGGTCGCGGTAAAATTCGGACGGGGCCCGGCGGTGCTGGCGGCATTCCTTAGCGTAGCCCTGTTCGACTTCTTCTTCGTACCGCCGCAACTCTCGTTCACGGTGAGCGACGCGCAATATCTGGTAACTTTCGCCGTCATGCTCGCGGTCGCCCTGATCACCGGACAACTCACAGCCGGCTTGCGGCGACAAGCCGACATCGCCTCCATCAAGGAGCAGCACACTAGAGCGCTTTATGAAATGGCGCGGGATCTCGCCGGGGCGCTCACTATCGCGCAGGTTTCCGACATCGTCCGCCGCTTCCTGCTCAATGGGTTCGCTCTCGATACGGTCCTGCTTCTGCCCGATGAACAAGGCGACCTGAAGCCGATTGCCAAACTGGATAGCCAGCTTCAGATCGAGCAGCGATTCGCGCTGATTGCCTTCGATCAAGGCGAGCCGGTCGAGGACTACACGCTTTCGGGATATGGCTACGGGGCGGGCTACTTCCCGCTCAAGGCGCCGATGAAGATAAGGGGCGTGATTGTGTTTGCCCCAAACAGCAAAAATCCTGACGCGGCAAGAGAACAAAAACCACTGCTGGCGACCATCTCTTCGGTGGTCGCGATTGCCGTGGAGCGCCTGCATTACGTCGAAGTAGCCCAGGCCACTCAAGTGCAAATCGTGTCCGAGCGGCTGCGCAGCTCGATTCTTTCTGCGCTGTCCCACGACCTGCGCACGCCGCTCACCGCCCTGGTCGGACTGGCCGATTCGCTGGCGCTTTCCAGGCCACCGCTTCCCGCCGAGGCATTGGAAACGGCCGAGGCCATCCGCGAACAGGCGCTGCGCCTCTCCGGCTTGGTCGGGAATCTTCTCGACATGGCGCGCCTGCATGCCGGTCACGTCACATTGCGCAAGGAATGGCAACTGCTTGAGGAAGTGATCGGAGCAAGCATCCAACTGCTCGGACGCAGCCTGGCGAATCATCGGGTCCGGGTCACGCTGCCCAAGGACATGCCCCTGGTCGAGTTCGATGCGGTATTGATCGAGCGGGTGTTCTGCAATCTCCTGGAGAATGCGGCCAAGTATGCGCCGCCCGGATCTTTGATCGAAATCGCGGGAAACGCGAAAGGAGGAAGCGTTGAAGTTTCCGTTTGCGACCATGGCCCAGGCTTTCCCCCGGACAAGCAAGGCACGCTGTTCGAGATGTTCGTGCGCGGAGCTCCCGAATCGGCGACTCCCGGCGTCGGGCTCGGCCTGGCGATCTGCCGGGCGATTATCGACGCGCACGGCGGAACGATTGATGCAGCGAACCAGCCTGAAGGCGGCGCCTGCGTGACGTTCACCCTGCCGAGCGGCACGCCGCCCACGGTCGAAGAAGAGAGCGTGGCATGAACGAAATCTCTCCGAATATCATCTTCGTCGAAGACGAAAAGCAAATTCGCCGCTTTGTCCGTTCCGCGCTCGAAGCGGAGGGATGCCACGTGTTCGAGGCGGATACCGGCAAGCAGGGGCTGGTCGAAGCCGGCACGCGCAAGCCCGACCTGATCATTCTTGATCTCGGGCTGCCCGATCTGGATGGCGTCGAATTCATCCGCGACCTGCGCGGCTGGTCGGCGGTGCCGATCCTGATACTGTCCGCGCGCTCCACCGAGAATGACAAGATCGTCGCGCTGGACGCCGGAGCAGACGATTACCTGACCAAACCTTTCGGCGTCGGCGAGCTGCTTGCACGGGTGCGCGCTCTTCTGCGGCGGCAAGGCAAAAACAGCGAGGGCAGCCCCGTGGTTTCATTCGGCGAGATTCAAGCCGATCTTTCCAAACGCATCGTGACGCGCAGGGGCGAGCCCGTCCATCTCACGCAAATCGAGTACCGCTTGCTCGCCCTCCTGATTGCCAATCCGGGCAAGGTACTGACCCATCGCCATTTGCTGCGCGAAGTCTGGGGTCCGTCTTTTATCGAGAGCAGCCACTACCTGCGCATCTACGTCGGCCACCTGCGCCAGAAGCTGGAAACTGACCCGGCCCAGCCGAAGCACCTCCTGACCGAAACAGGCGTGGGCTATCGTTTCCAGCCTTAAACATTTTCACTATTTCATAAAACGGGGAGAAATCATGACCCAACAGGTTGTTCCTCAGAATAAACGGGTAGCGCCGCTGGCCCTGGCTGCGCTGGGGATCGTTTACGGCGACATCGGCACCAGCCCGCTGTATGCCATCAAGGAAGTGTTCGCCGGCGCGCATCCGGTGCCAGTCACACCGGACAACGTCATCGGCATCCTGTCCCTGGTGTTCTGGTCGCTGGTGATCGTGGTGTCGATCAAATACGTCGCCTTCATCATGCGCGCCGACAACCGCGGCGAGGGCGGCATCATGGCACTGATGGCGCTGGCCCTGCGCAAAGCCGACGGACGCGGGCGGGCGGCGATCATGCTGGCGGGCATCGTCGGCGCGGCGCTGTTCTATGGCGACGGCGTGATCACCCCTGCGATTTCGGTACTCTCCGCCGTCGAAGGGCTGGAGGTGGCCGCCCCCGCGCTCAAGACCTACGTGATTCCGGTCACCATCGGCGTGCTGGTCGCCCTGTTCGCTTTCCAGCGCAAAGGCACAGCAGGCATCGGAGCCCTGTTCGGGCCGGTCATGTGCGTTTGGTTCGGAACCCTGGCGCTGCTCGGAATCGTCAATATCCTGACCGAGTTGAGCGTGGTCAAGTCCCTCAACCCTGTTCATGGCCTCACTTTCCTGGCCTCGAACCCTTGGCTCGGCTTCCTCGCGCTGGGCGGGGTGGTGCTGGTCGTGACCGGGACCGAGGCGCTTTATGCCGACATGGGCCACTTCGGCCGCAAGCCTGTCCAGCTTGCCTGGTTCGGCTTGGTTCTGCCTGCCCTGGCGCTTAACTATTTCGGCCAGGGCGCACTATTGCTGCATAGCCCGGCCGCAATCCAGAACCCCTTTTACCTCCTGGCGCCCAACTGGGCGCTGTATCCTTTGGTGGCCCTGGCCACGGCAGCCACGGTGATCGCCTCGCAGGCGGTGATTTCCGGCGCCTTTTCGATTACCCGGCAAGCCATCCAGTTGGGCTATTCGCCGCGCATGGAGGTGCAGCAAACATCGGAGAGGGAGATCGGCCAGATCTACCTGCCCGGCATCAACTGGGCGCTGCTGCTCGCGGTAATCGCCCTGGTCATGGGATTCCGCAGCTCCACCAATCTGGGAGCGGCTTACGGCATCGCCGTGACCGGCACGATGGTGATCACCACCATTCTCGCCTTCATCGTCGTGCGTCATCTATGGGGTTGGGGCTGGGTCAGGAGCGGTTTGCTGATCTCTTTCTTCCTGATGATCGATCTTGCCTTCTTCGCCGCCAACGCCATCAAGATCGAGGATGGCGGCTGGTTCCCGCTGGTATTCGGTCTCGGCGTGTTCACGCTGATGAGCACCTGGAAACGCGGGCGCGAATTGTTGCGAGCCCGCATGGGGAGCGAAGCGATTGCCCTCGAGCCCTTCATTCATGGGCTGGATGTGTGCTCGTTAACGCGGGTACCGCGCACGGCGGTGTTCCTGACGGGCAATCCCGACGCCGTGCCACATGCCTTGTTGCACAACCTGAAACACAACATGGTGCTGCACGAACGCATCGCCATCGTGACGGTGACCGTGGAAGATGTGCCGCACGTCCCGGATATTGACTGGGTCGAGGTGCAGGCCATGCCGAACAATTTCTACCGCATCCTTGTCCGCTACGGCTTCAAGGACGACCCCGACATACCCAAGGCACTGGAGCTTTGCGCCCAATATGGCATCACCTTCGACCCGATGACTACCTCATTCTTTCTCGGCCGCGAGACGCTGATTCCCAAGCTCGGTTCGGAAATGCCGTTGTGGCGCGAGAAGCTATTCATCGCGATGTTCCGCAACGCCGGCAGCGCGGCCAGCTTCTTCAATATTCCACCGAACCGGGTGGTTGAAATGGGAACGCAAGTCGTCCTTTGAACGGGGACGTTCACGATAATAAAGTCGCCCCCGCACCCGTGCGAACAGGTCTATGTCCAGATCAAGGCGGCTTCCATCCTGCAAGTCTTAGTTCTTGAGCAAATGCGCCACGGTTTCCGCGCTGGGCTCCGGCTGTTTCAGCAGCTCGTAGACCAGTTGCACCAGCTTGGGATGGCCGGCAATGGGATCGCGGGCAAACTTGAGGGCATTCAGCGCGACATCCTCCGCGCTGCTGAAATTGATATAGCCGATTTTTTCGTCCATGTTCGTTTCCTTGTTTGAAGTATGAAAAATCAGTTGGCCGGGCCTTCTTCCGGTCCGAAGCATTTCAGGTAGTCGATGCATACGCTGCAACTGGGTGCGCGGCAGGCCTGGATTTCGGCGCGATCGCACAGTTGCTTGTAGAAGAATTTCTTCCATTTCATGTTGCCGGTATTCCGGGCAAACAGGCTGGTGAAGTATTCTTCCAGCAAATCCGACAGCACTTGCCGGTTGGGCAGGCCCATGTCCTGGTAGAGGTGGTCGTTGCCCATGCAGGCGGTGGCGATGACGAAGGCCAGCCATTTCGATTCAGTGTCTGGCCGGGTGCGGTGCGCCATCAGCAGATCCAGCAGGTCTCCGAACTCCTCGCCATGTAGCGCTTCGCAGCCCGCTGCGGCGGTTTTCCGCTCCGCCATCCCGGCATTCTGCAGGGCGCCGGGGAAATGGCGATCCATGAGATCCTCGACCTCCTCATCCATTCCCAATATGGCATGGAGCGTCATGCCGGGATTATGACGGGAGGAATGAATCGCACCGGCAAAGGCCTGGGTCAGGCGGTCGGACGGGTCTTTGGCATGGGCTATCAGCCATTCATAGCTCAGGATTTCCATGTTATGCCTCCGTTACACGCTCATCGCCTCGTGGCTATAGCACTTCTTCGGGCAAATCTTGGCGCACGCCTCGCAGCCGGTGCAGTTCTGCTCGTTGGCGACGGTCATGACTTTCTTTTCGTACTCGTCATCATCATCGCCATCGATATCCACTGCCATCAGCTCGCCTTCATCGTCCATCCCCATCAACTGGAGGACACCACGTCCGCAGACCTTGAAACAGCGGCCGCAGCCAATACATTTTTCCTTGTTGATTTCCTTGACGAACTTTGGAATCCAGCTCCGTCCATCCGGCATCACTACGCTTGCAAAACTCACGGTCACGCTCCTTTCATACGATCTTTCAAGGGCTTCAGCCCTTAGATAGTCGAAGTCCCCTTGTGGGACGTTTTTGCGCGGGCCTCAGCCAGCGCCTTGTAAGCCTCGAAGGTTTTTGCCGCCACATCGGGAATCAGCTCCCAATTGATCGGCAATTCCTCGGACAAGTCGTGCAGATCCATCTTGAGCTGCGTCGCCCGCGCGTTCAGCTTCTTGACCTGCGCTTTCAGTTCTTCTTCAGTCATCGTCGCCTCAACTGTAATTCGCCACATCGGGAAACTTGCGGATCATTTCCACCCCCGCATTCACCAGCTTTTCCCCCTCCTCCACCAGTTTTTCCATGGTCAGAAAACCGAAGCGGTGCACGTCGCGCAACTGTTTGTTGACCACGATCAGGCGACCGGCGATCAGGACGATGCGGCCGAAGCCTTCGTGGTGCATCTTCATCATCGGGGTGACCATGTTGCCGGTCTGCCGCTCGATGGCCAGGCCCACCGCGCCGTAAAACAGCTCCAGCCGCCACAGCATTTCCGGGTCGGGATCGCCGATAATGGGGATCTCCTTGCGCTGCTCCTTGTCGACGACATACGGCTCGAGCAGTTGCGCATCGCTCTTGTTATCCCACGTGCCGTAGGAATCCTGGGCGCGCCACAGCTTGACGAGTTCCGCCAGGAACACGGAATTATTTATCCCGGTACCGGGAGTTGAAAGCAAAGTTGCTTCAGGCATGGTCAGCCTCCTCTTCTTCATCGAAATCGAATGTCTTTTCCTTGCCCTTTTCGAGCGCCTTGCGCAGCCACGGCGGCGGAGTGCCTTTCAATACCTGTTGCAACTTGTCGAGCAGGCCGGAAATTTCGGTTTCTTCCGGCACTTTCAACGGATGGATTTTTGCGGCCACCACCCGCGCCGCCGCCGAACCGCCGATGGCCAAGACGTAAACGATGGCGCAATCGCGGATGGCGTCGATCTTCGCTGCGAGCTTGTCTTCGTTGCCGTCCTCCTTGAGGTCGCCGTCGAACTGGACGGCTTCGACAAGCTGGTGCCCCTCGGGCGAGATTTCGTAAATGGCGATGTTCTTCGCCCAGCCGAAGTGGGCGTCCACGCGCTGCATGTCCTGGGTAGTAAAGGCAACTTTCATACGATGCGCTCCTTGATCGTGGTTAGTGATGAGTTTCAGCTTGCGGCGCGGCTGCATGGCTTTCACCCGGCATACGATCTTTCACGCGCTTCAGCGCGTAGAAAGTCGGAGTCCTTTAGGGCGCGGGCTTCGAGCCCGTGGCGGATCGGAGCCTCCTTGTCGGGCAAGGGCCAGGAATCCGGATGGCGCTCGGGCAAATTCTCGATGAACAGGTTGCCCACCTCGAAAACCAGATCGCGCGTGCCGCGGTAGCCCACGGAAAGCCTGTGAGCGGCGCCCAGCCGGTCGAAAAGAGGCAGACCCATTTTGATGAATGGAATTCCGAGCCGCTGCGCCGCCTGTCTGCCGTGGGAATGGGTGATCATCAGATCGCAGCCTGCAGCGCGGCTTTCCAGGTCTTCCAGGTCGCCGATGACGACTTCCGCCGCCGGCATCTTCTCCAGCATCGGCGAAGCCGTGGTGGTGACGGCGGCGGCGATCTCGCAGCCCATCTCCGTCAGCCACGATCCCATTTGCCAGAGCAGATCCGGCTCCGCGCCGATGGCGACCTTCTTGCCGCCGAAGAAAAAATGTCCATCCAGCATGGCATCCACCAGTTGTCCGCGCTGGCGCCGGTATTTGCTTGAAACCGGCGTACCCGAGAGCTCGGACAGGTAAGCCAGGAACGCGTCGTTCTCCGCCAGCCCGGTAAGCCGGTCGAACAGCCGGTAAGGCACGCCTGTACGTGCCTCCAGCGCCTGCGCGGCGGGCCGCATCTGCTCGCCGATGGCGATGGTCACCGCCGAGCCGCCCATCTGCCTGATCTGGGCCACCTTCGCCCCGCCCAGCGTGGTGGGCAGAAAGGTTTCAGGAATATGCCCGTCGAGCGAGCCGGACAGGTCTGGCGCAATGATCGGGTAAAGCCCGAAGGACTCGACGATTTCGCGCACCTCCTCGATATCCGCCACGGTCAGGTGGCTGCCGGGCAGGATATTGACCTGCCAGACGGTCTTCGGGGCGGGCTCGCACAGGCTCTCCACGATAGCGCTGACCGCCTTGCTCCAGCCGTCCTGGAAAGCGCCCAGGTAGTCCGGTGTCGGCACATAGACCAGGGCAAGATCGGCGAGCTCCGGATGTTTCTCGCGGATCAGCCTGAGGAAGCCATGCACGTCGTCGCCCTTGGTTTCGGTCAGCCCGGTCGAGCAGATGCCGATGACGTCCGGCCTGGCCCGGTTGTAGATGTTCAGGATCGCCTGCTCCATATTTTCCATGCCGCCCATGATGGTGGTCACCTCGTTCATGGCAGTGGTCTGGAGCGGGATGGTCTCGCGGAAGTGGCGCACGAACAGCACCAGGCCGAAGGCGGTGCAGCCCTGCGAGCCGTGCATCAGCGGCATGCACTTGTCGAGTCCGAGAAAGGCCAGCGCCGCGCCGATCGGCTGGCTCATCTTGAGCGGATTGACCGCACAGGATTTTTTCGATGTAACTATGGTTGCCATTTCAATCCCCTTTTTTGAACCGCAGAGGCGCAGAGACGCTGAGTTTTTTCGCCATTCCTCTGCGCCTCAGCGCCTCTGCGGTTAACATTCTTCCTCCCATGGCGCCGGCTGCCGCACCTGTTCCCAGATCGGGTTATGAATCGCCAGGTCGATCTGCTTTACCAGTTCCACCATGCCCTCGTAACCGGCATAAGCGTGGTGACGCTCCTGGTTGATGTCGAGCCAGGGCGTCTTGGCCTTCAGCGCGACGAACTGGGATCGCCCGCCGGACAGCATGATGTCGGCGCGCGCCTCTTTCAGCATGCGGTACATCTCGCGCGGCGGCAGGTCGTCGAACATATGGGCATCGCCGCCCATGATCTCCTTGATGCGCGCCTTGTCTGCCGAGGTGGATTTCTTGGTGCTGGTACCGACGATTTCCATGCCCACTTCGCGCAGCGCGGAAACCACCGACCAAGACTTCACCCCGCCGGTGAACAGCAGCACGCGCTTGCCCTTGAGCCTCGCCTTGTAAGGTTCGAGACGGGCCTTGGCACGCGCCTCCTCGCGCTCGATCAGCGCCTCGGTGCGGGCCAGCAAGTCTGGCTGAGCGCCGCGCTGCACCAGCAATTTCGCGATGGTGCGCAAACTCTGGCTGGTATCCGAAACACCGTAAAACGAACCTTCGAACCAGGGTATGCCGTAGCGTTCCTCCATCTTGCGCGCCAGGTTGATCAACGCCTGCGAACAAACCATCATCGCCGCCCTGGCACGATGGGCGCAGGCCACTTCGCGGTAGCGCGCATTGCCCGAGATGTTGGCGAGCACCCGGATGCCGAGCTCATCAAACAGGGGCTGCACCTGCCACAGTTCGCCCACCAGGTTGTATTCGCCGTAGATATTGATGTCGTAGTGCGTCGTCACCGCCGGTTCCTCGGTGCCGATCACGTAATCGAGCAGCGCCTCGCCCGCCAGCTTGTTGCCCAGGTTCTTGCTGCCGGCGAAACCCGGCGCATTGATCGGGATCACCGGCTTGCCGAATTTTTCCGCCGCACGCTTGCACACCACCTCGATGTCGTCGCCGATCAATGCCGTGACGCAAGTCTGGTAAACGAACACCGCCGGCGGGTCGTATTTTTCGATGATTTCGCGGATCGCCCGGAACAGCCGCTTTTCCCCGCCGTAGATCACGTCCAGCTCGCTGATGTCGGTGGTAAAGCCGGTGCGGTAGAGCTTCGGCCCGCTCGAGGCGGAATGGCGGTTGTCCCAGGAATTGCCCTCGCAAGCGATCGGCCCGTGTACCAGGTGGGCCACGTCCACGATCGGTTGCAGCGCGATCTTCGCCCCGTCGAAAGCACAGCCGCCCGCCGCCGCACCCGGGGTAAGCGGCTTGCCGCAGCCCTTCTTGCGTTCCTTGTCCGACTTGCCCTGGTTGGTGGGACAGGCCGGCTCGTTGAACACCGCCTCGACTTTTCTGCTTAGTACGCTCATTGCGATAATCCCGACAAAATTTCCATCTGGCTTTACACAATGCAAGTCCCATGCCCACCCGAAGTGGCGCACTAAAAAGCTTGTCTTTGCTTGGTGTTAAGGAGAGGCAAGGGAAAATTGTCCGGGGCTTTGTCGCAAACGACACGTCGGATTTGCGACAAATTTCAAACCTGCAATCGGGAGAAGTGGTCGAAGTTATTATTGCCTACCATTTCGAAATCAGCCAATGAGGCTGCTTTGTGCCATTTGCTGCCGGTCGAGGTGTAGAATATCCGGCAAGAAAGCTGACGGTCGTGACCGGTAACAATCGGCCATGAAAGGACATTCTCCCCTTTCCATAAACTGATCGGCGCCATTCCTATATCCATCGACACTTTAATGGCATGGCGGTTTTCCTATTGGTCGTATACCTCGCAACGCTGGTTGTAGAAGGAGGCAAAGATGAATTCAACGAGCATCCACTATTTCCCCAGTCTGGATGACGAGGTCATTGAAACGTTACTTGACTCCTGGAAAACCACCTATCCGCTCATGGGCGTGTTTGCGTTGTTGCCAGAAGCGGAACAAGGCGAAGTCGAATGGTTGCAGTCGGTCTGTGCGCGGCGCAAGGTCGCGCTGGTGGGCGCGGTATTTCCAGCGCTGGTCGAAAACGGCGAATTTCGCACGCAGGGCTTATGGCTGTTGCGCTTCGATTCGATGCCTTATGTAGCGCTGCATGAAAATCTTCCTCATGATGCAGTTGGCGCGGCGCGGGTGGCGGAACAGATCGGCATCCAGATCCGCGCCCAGATCAACGACGATCAGCAGGTGACGCTGTTCCTGCTGTTCGACGCGCTGGTACCCAACATCAGTACTCTGCTCGACGAGCTGTATCTGCAACTGGCGAACCGCGTGCATTACGTCGGTGCGAATGCCGGCAGCGAAACCTTCCAGCCGATGCCTTGCCTGTTCGACAATGCGCGCACTATCCAAAACGGAGTGCTGCTGATGCTGCTGCAACCGCACCTCGGGGCGATTCTGGCACACGGTTATTGCGCTCCGCCCAAGATGATTTCGGCAACCTCCACTGAGGGCAATCGCATCCGGCAGATCGACTGGCGACCTGCCTTCGAAGTGTATCAGGAACTGGTGCGTGCACAGTCCGGCGTGGAGGTTACGCGTGAAAACTTCTACCAACATGCGGTGCATTTCCCGTTTGGCATCATCCGAGCCAATCATGAGGTGCTGGTGCGCATCCCAGTGGCACTGGAGGAAGACGGTTCTCTATTTTGTGTCGGCGAGGTACCGGCCAATGCGGTACTGACCCTGCTCGAGGCGCCGAAAATAGACTCGCAGCACACCCTGCAAACCCTGGTGCAGGGCTTGACCGGACTCAATGGTGAGCTGGTGGACAGCGAAATATTGCTGTTCTATTGCGCCGGGCGGCGGCTACACCTCGGGCTGGAGGCGGCGTCCAACGAACTGCGCCAGTTCGCAAAGCTGACACGAGCGACATCGATAGCCGGTGCGCTCTCGCTGGGGGAGATCGGCAGTTCACTGCAATGGGGTTATCCACTGTTCCATAATGCCGCGCTGGTCGTCACCCGCTGGGACAAGGGCTGAGCATGGAGCACGGTTACATCCTGAGCATCCTGTATGAAATGGCGCTAGTCATTGGCGGCGAGGTAAGCGTCAAGCCGCTGCTCACCAGAATGTTACAGCGCATGCTCTATCACACCTCGTTTCCGGCCGGTTTCGTGTGCCTGGCCTTGCCGCCCTCGTCCGCCGACTCCGCAGGCATGCTCGAGGTGCGCATTGATGCCGCCGTCGGCGATTATGAGCTAGCCGGTCTGATCGGGCAGACGGTTCGCCTGCCGGCGCAGTTGCTGCGCGGAGCGGCGGAACGCGGCGAAGATGTCGCCTTGCTGGCGACCCTGCCCGAAAAGGTTAACCGCTATAAGGCATATTTGCGCCTGCCTATCGACGGGCAGGGCGTGGTTGTACTGCTGGCGCCGCATTTGCCGGATACCGACCTGCCGCTGACACAGTTGTTTCAGCCGGTGATGGCCAATCTTGCCAAGGCGATTCTGCTATGCAGCTATCACGATGCCTACACCGGAAGTTTGATCGCTGCACGCGACGCCAGCCAGCTGGCCTTGGCAGGCAGCGAGGAGAAGTTTCGCGCCATCAGTGCCGCCGCGCTGGATGCGCTGATCATGGTCGATAACAATAGTGTGCTGGTGTACTGGAATCCCGCCGCCGAGCGTATCTTGGGTTATCGCGCAGACGAAGTGCTTGGCAAACCGTTGCACCAACTGCTGACACCGCAACGCTACCAAAGCAGTGCCATTCAGGGCTTCAACGCGTTTCGCAGCACCGGGCAGGGAGCGATGATCGGTAAGACCATCGAGATCGAAGCACTGCACAAGGATGGACGCGAAATTCCCGTCGAGCTGTCGATCTCGTCGCTCAAGCTCAACGAGCACTGGCATGCGGTCGGCATCCTGCGCGACATTAGCGAACGCAAAGAGGCAGAAAGGGAACGCCTCGTCGGCCAGCAAAAGCTGGAAAAGGCCCTGATGCAAATCATCGAAACTATCGCTGCCACTGTTGAAATGCGCGATGCTTATACCGCCGGCCATCAGCGCCGCGTCGCACAGCTCGCCGTTGCCATTGCCAAAGAGCTGCAACTTTCAGAGGCGCAGGTTGAGGGAATACACTTGGCCGGTGTCGTGCATGATGTCGGCAAGATTCGCGTTCCGGCCGAAATCCTCAGCAAACCGGGGAAGCTCACCGAAACAGAATTTCGCCTCATCAAAGAACACTCCCAGAGCGGCTACGAAATTCTTAAATCCATCGACTTTCCTTGGCCGATCGCCAAAATCGTGTTGCAACACCACGAGCGACTGGATGGCTCCGGCTATCCGCAAGCGCTCAGGAGCGACCAAATCCTGCTCGAGGCCAAGATCGTGGCGGTAGCCGACGTGGTGGAATCAATGAAGTCCCATCGCCCTTACCGGCCTGGGCTGGGGCTCGATGTGGCGCTGGAAGAAATCGCACAAAATAAAGACACTCTTTTCGATCCCACAGTCGTGGATGCATGTATAAGGCTTTTTCGGGAACGGGGCTTTAACTTCTCAAATTGATTAGGTTTGCAGTTGATGATGTGGCTTATTTGGAGAAATTAGTCTCGCTAAATTGGTTGCCGTATAGCTGCCGTTCGCCAAGGGCAGCAGTGGGTCGGGAACCGCCTGTCTCTGGTCGCGATTCGCATCGTTTCCCGCCCGCTTCCTCTAAACTGGATATCAGCATCTCCCCTTGCGTGGCCGCTCTGACGCCTTGTAGTTGCTGAAATGTCCCTCGCGGGCAGCTTGGGAACGCACCCGTGAAATGAGGTCGGCTGTCTGGCCGGGTGCCGCCGGGCTCGATAGCAGTTTTTCCAGTTGCTGGCTGCCGCACGCCGGGCAAACCGGGATGCTGGATGTCTGGATCAGCAGCTCGAATGTTTTGTTGCAGTCGTTACAACGGTAGTCGTAAATCGGCATGTAAGCTCCCTGCAATATCCCAAAACAAAAGCCCATCGCTTGCGCAATGGGCTTTCAACCTATTCTGCCTGGCGACAATCAGAACTGCACCAGAATATCCTCGTCGCGCACGATGTACTGGCAAGCCAGTCGCCACATCGGCGCGATATCCGTGATCTCGATCTGCTCGCACTGCTGCTTGCTGAGCTTGCCCGCCAGTTGCAGCACGGACTTTTCCTTTTCAGTCAGGTGTACGCCCATCGGCGGCTTGTTGCCGATGGGGGTGACCTGCACCGTGCAGGAGCCGCATTCGCCATCCTGGCACTCGAAATGGATCGGGATATGGTGTTCCTGCGCCAGCGCCAGGATGGTACGGCGGTCGCCGGCAACGGCGTAGACGGTGACATCCTTTTTCATCGCCGGGGAACTGAAGGTGATATTGGCCATTTGGATTCCTTGTGTAATGCGCAATGGGTGATGTGTAATGGGAACGGGGAAGCAGCATTAAGCCCCTCGCCACCCATTACCCATCACTCTTTGCCGCGATTAGCGGATGATGTCGTAGCTGTAGTCGGTCTTGCCCGCTACGTTGGTGGATTTGTCCATCTCGTCGAAAATCTTGTCGAGAATCTTCACCAGTACGTTGAGCGATCCCTGATAGCCCCACACCGGCGAACGGTGATGGTGGTGACGGTCGAACACCGGGAAGCCGATGCGGATCAGCGGCGTGCCGATGTCGCGTTCGAGGAACTTGCCGTAGGTGTTGCCGATCAGGAAATCCACCGGCTCGGTCGCCAGCAACGAGCGCATGTGCCATAGATCCTTGCCGGCCCAGGCCTTGCAGCCTTGACCGAAGGGCGAGGCATCGAGCAGGGCCTGCATTTCCGCCACCCAGTCCTTGCTGCCGTTGGTGGCGAGCACATGCGCCGGCTCGGCGCCCATTTCCAGCAGGAAGGCGGTCAAGCCCATGCACAGGCTGGGGTCGCCGTAGATCGCGAACCGCTTGCCGTGAAAATAAGCCTGGGAGTCGGCCATGGCATCGAGCAGACGGCCGCGCTCCTTTTCCAATGCGGCGGGGATTTCCTTGCCGGTAAGCCTGGAAACCGCCATCAGGAGCTCGTCGGTAGCGGTGACACCGACCGGGTGGTTGAACACCAGTGCTTCCTGACCCTTGCTCTTGACGTATTCGGCGGTTTTTTCAGTACCGTATTTCTGCATGAACACGGTGCCCTTGGCGTTAAGCGCGGCCTTCGCCTCCTCCAGTTTGGTGCCGCCGTCGTACATGCGGAATTCGCCGTCGGTCGGAGTGTCGAACACGTCACTGTTGTCGCCGAGGATGGTGTAGTCGAGACCCATCAGGTCGAACATGCGCTTGATCTCGCGCAAGTTTCCCACGGTGTAGCCGTCGAAGCCGCCGACGAAATTAATCTTGCCGTTTTCCTTGCGCTCGGCTTTCTCCCAGAAATGGGTGAGTACGCCCTTCATCATGTTGTCGTAGCCGGTGATATGGCTGCCGACGAAGGACGGCGTGTGCGCGAACGGCACGTCGAATTCTTCCGGGACCGAGCCTTTCTGCTTCGCGGTCTTGATAAAGCTGTCGAGGTCGTCGCCGATCACTTCCGCCATGCAGGTGGTGGAAACCGCGATCATCTTCGGCTTGTACAGGTTGTAGCTGTTGGCGAGGCCGTCGACCATGTTGTTGAGGCCGCCGAACACCGCCGCGTCTTCCGTCATGGAGCTGGATACTGCCGACGCGGGTTCCTTGAAGTGGCGATTGAAGTGGCTGCGGAAATAGGAGACGCAACCCTGCGAGCCGTGGACGAAGGGCAGCGTGCCCTCGAAGCCGACGGCGGCGAAAATCGCGCCCAGGGGCTGACAGGCCTTGGCCGGGTTGATGACCAGCGCCTCGCGGGCAAAGTTCTTCTCGCGGTAATCCCAGCTCTTGGTCCAGTCGGCAATTTCCTGCACCTTGATTTCCGGGTAGCCGCCCTCGAAACAGGTTTTCTTCGACTCGAACATGTCCGTGTATTCCGGCGCGCGGAACAGGTTCATGTGATCGAGCACTTTTTCTGCGCTTTGACTCATTTTGAATCTCCTTTTGTCTGGTGATGGGTAATGGGTGATGAGCGATGGGGTTTAACCCATTACCCATTCCCAATCACCCATTGCTCATTACTTTTTCCAGGGCGCCTTGGTCTTGCTCCACACCGGGCTGTTGATCGCCATGTCCATGTCGCGAGCGAAGATGGCGAAGCCGTCGTAGCCGTGATACGGGCCGGAGTAGTCCCACGAGTGCATCTGGCGGAACGGCACGCCCATTTTCTGGAACACATACTTTTCCTTGATACCGGAGCCGACCAGGTCGGGCTTGATCTTCTCGACGAATTTTTCCAGCTCGTAAGCGGTCACGTCGTCATAGATCAGGGTGCCGTCCTTGACGTAATGCGTGGTACGCTGGTAATCGTCGTTGTGGCCGAATTCGTAGCCGGTGCCGGCGATTTCCATGCCCAGATCCTCGTAGGCGCCGACCACGTGGCGCGGCCGCAAGCCGCCGACATAGAGCATCACGGTCTTGCCGTCGAGGCGCGGCTTGTACTTGGCAACCACCGCATCGGCCATCGGCTGGTACTTGGCGATGACCCGCTCCGCACCTTCCTTGATCTTGTCGTCGAACTGGGCGGCGATGGCGCGCAGGCTCTCGGCGATCTTGGTCGGTCCGAAGAAATTGTATTCGAGCCATGGAATATTGAATTTCTCTTCCATGTAACGCGAGATATAGTTCATCGAGCGGTAGCAGTGGATCAGATTGAGCTTGGCCTTGGGCGTGGCTTCCATCTCCTTCAGGGTGCCGTCGCCGGACCACTGGGCGATCACGCGCAGGCCCATTTCCTCCAGCAGGATGCGGGAGGCCCAGGCATCGCCGCCGATGTTGTAGTCGCCGATAATGGCCACGTCGTAGGGCGTGCCCTCGAATTCCTTGACCTTGCCCTCCGCGCCTTCCAGCACGAAGTCGCGCACCGCGTCGTTGGCGATGTGGTGGCCGAGGGATTGCGACACCCCGCGGAAACCCTCGCAGCGCACCGGTACGATGGTCTTGCCGATCTGCTTGGCCTTCTTCTTCGACACCGCCTCGATGTCGTCGCCGATCAGTCCGATCGGACATTCGGACTGCACCGACAAGCCGTTGTTCAGGGGAAACAGGACTTCGATCTCGTCCATCATCTTGTCCAGCTTCTTGTCGCCGCCGAACACGATGTCCTTTTCCTGGAAATCGGAGGTGAACTGCATGGTGCCGAAGGCGTTCACCCCGGTCACGCCGATGAAGTAGTTGCGGCGCGACGCCCAGGAATACTGGCCGCAGCCCACCGGGCCGTGGCTGATGTGAATCATGTCCTTGATCGGGCCCCACACCACGCCCTTGGAACCGGCATAGGCGCAGCCGCGGATGGTCATCACGCCGGGCAGCGACTTGATGTTGGACTTCACGCCGCAATCAGGCTTGCCTTCCTCGTGCACGCCGAGGTGCTTGACGCGCTTCTTGGCGGATTTTTCCGGGTAGACCGAGAGTACTTCCTCGATCAGTTCCTTGTTTCTGGCTTTGACATCTGTAGTCATTTCAAACTCCTTATTTCGATATCTTTCACCGCAGAGACGCGGAGAGCGACACCGGCTCCATACTGCTTTCTCTGCGTCTCTGCGCCTCTGCGGTTGAACCTGTTACGCTGCGGCCGCCTTGCCGACGATCGACTCGTCCACCTGTTCCATCACGCCGAACTCGAGCAGCAACTCTTCCAGTTCGTCCATGGTGATCGGAGTCGGGATGGTGCCCTTGCCGGCATTGGCGTGGATTTTCTGGGCAAGCTGACGATATTCTTCGGCCTGCTTCGAATCCGGCGCATATTCCAGCACCGTCATGCGGCGCAGTTCGGCGTGCTGGACCACGTTGTCGCGCGGCACGAAGTGGATCAGTTGGGTGTTCAGCTTCTTCGCCAACGCTTCGGCCAGCTCCAGTTCCTTGTCGGTCTGGCGCTCGTTGCAGACCAGCCCGCCGAGGCGCACGCCACCGGCGTTGGCGTATTTCAGAATGCCCTTGGAAATGTTGTTGGCGGCATACATCGCCATCATCTCGCCGGACATCACGATGTAGATTTCCTGCGCCTTGTTTTCGCGGATCGGCATGGCGAAACCGCCGCACACCACGTCGCCGAGCACGTCGTAGGACACGTAGTCCATACCGTCGTAGGCGCCGTTTTCTTCGAGGAAGTTGATGGCGGTGATCACGCCGCGACCGGCGCAGCCCACGCCAGGCTCAGGGCCGCCGGACTCGGTGCAGCGGATGTCGCGATAGCCGTACTTCAGCACGTCCTCGATTTCCAGGTCCTCCACGCTGCCTGCTTCAGCCGCCAGGGAAAGTACGGTGTCCTGCGCCTTGGCGTGCAGGATCAAACGGGTGGAGTCGGCCTTGGGATCGCAGCCGACGATGAGGATTTTCTGGCCCATCTCGGCGAGGGCCGCCAGGGTGTTTTGGGAGGTGGTGGACTTGCCGATACCACCCTTGCCGTAAAAAGCAATCTGTCTTAGTGAGGCCATTCAAGTTTCTCCTTCGTGAAAATTAATAATCCGGTTCGGTTTGTAGCCGTGCAAACGGGGTAATGCAACCACTGTGCCAGGTGCTTATAAAAAACAATAACGCAATGTTTATAAATAATATTTATCAATTTTTCAGCGCTTGAGATGTTGTGTCGCAAAGCCGACAAACGGGATGGCGATGTCGGGAAGTCTTCGAATTTTCACATCAGACAACATAAACCGCAGAGGCGCGAAGACGCGGTGATGCAGAGAAAGGCAAAGCATTGGAATGGATGTCAAATAAGGCTATCAGGGGAAACTCTTCTCTGCGCCTCCGCGCCTCTGCGGTAAAAAAACAAGCCTTGGCCAATTTAGGAACAAAACTTGCTATACCCCTCGCAATGGACGGCAAAACCGACAATTTCAGGGGGCACAGCACCAACCTGGTGGGCATTCCCACCGGGCTACTGGCCAGCGCTGCCTTCAACGACTTTCCGCTGCCGCTGTCGATCAGCGGGGTGCATGAAATGAACCGGCCTTTTTTCGAGATGCTGTCGCAATCCCGTGACAGCGCCCATGCAGGCGAGATTTTCGAGCACTACATGAACCTGCTGTTCGGCCTGGACGGCAGCGCAATGGTTGGCGACGACAATGCCGGCAAGCGGCGTTTCCGTTCCAGCTACCGGCGCCTGCTCGAAGGCTGGGGCTTCGATTCCAGCGGCCCCGAGGGCGCGGTGCTGAAAGGCTGGGTGGAAAGCCGCTTCGGCCTGCTGCCCACCTTTCACAAGGAACGGCTGGGGCGATTTCCTTCGCCCGCCTGGATAACCTACGTCGAGGAGAAAATGTCGAGCCGCTTTCACAACAACAGCATCAGCCTGCAGATCGACATCCTGTACGAATTCTGCCAATGGATGCTGGCGCACTGGCTGGCGCCCGGACGCAGGCATCTCACGCTCTACCGCGGCATCAACAATTTCGACGAGCACCCTGTCATCGAGCGGATCGACCGGCGTACTGCGGTGATACGCCAGAACAGCCTGGTTTCATTCACCGCGAACCGCTACATCGCCGACGAATTCGGCGACACCATTCTCGAAGCCAGGGTACCGGCGGTGAAAATACTGTTCTTCAACGAACTGCTGGACCGCCACCCGCTCAAGGGCGAGGGCGAATACCTGGTGATCGGCGGCGATTACCGGGTTTCGATGAGTTATTTCTGATTTTTCAACACCAACCAGGAGCATAAAAATGTCCGACGCAAATCCTCTGGCCAAACTTGGCGAACACCTGTACTCCCCTGTCTTCAGGGGGCCGACCAAATCCGCAGGCCGCTTCGCCTTTCGCGGCGAAATGGCGCTCAAGTTCGCCCCCACCATAGCCGGAGAGAAGCGTCCGCCGGAAATCAAGGCGGATCAGGTCATCATTGCCGCTGAAGGCGAAACGGTGCCGTTCTTCACCTGCCACGTCGACTCCCTGGCGCACCTCGACCTGATCAGGGAACTGCTGGGCAAATTGCTGGTGCCCACGGGCAAGTACTTCCTGTTCGCCGGCAACGTCGATATCTCGAAAAAATATCGGGTCGAACCGGATGGCATTCCCTTCTACATCCTGCCGCTGGACGAAGCCACGGTATACAACGAGCTGCTCGAGATTTTCTACCTCGACAAGGGCGACCTGAAGAAACTGGGCGGCGAAGGCAAGATCGACGCAATCGTCGATGCCGCCGCCAAATTTTCCGGCAAGTTTCCCTTTGTCCCCTATGCCCAGGCGCTGGCGGAAATGGGGCCGATCAAGGTGGCGGAAAACCGGCCGGTTTAATTGGGCCTGGCTTGACCCATAAAAGCCATCACCGCAAAGTACGTAAAGGTTCGCAAGGTAAATCAATGCGACATGACCTTATTGCCTTTCCTTTGCGTTCCCTCGCGTCCTTTGCGGTAAACAGGATTTAGAAATTGTCGAAACTACACGACCGCGCCCTCGGCGCCTATCTCGGCCTGGCCTGCGGCGACGCGCTGGGCGCCACGGTGGAATTTCTCATGCCGCGCGAGATCAAGGCGCAGTACGGCACTCACCGCGAAATCATCGGCGGCGGCTGGCTGCGCCTCAGGCCGGGGCGCGTCACCGACGATACCGAAATGTCGCTTTATCTCGGCCAGGCGATCCTGGACAGCGCTGGCTGGAACCTCGCCGCGGTAGCCGATTCCTTCGCCGCCTGGCTCAAAACCAAACCGGTGGATGTCGGCGCCACCTGCCGTCGCGGCATCCGCCGCTACATGCTGCAAGGCATCCTCGAAGGGCCGCCCTCCGACTCCGACGGCGGCAACGGCGCCGCGATGCGCAACCTGCCGGTGGCGATCTACACGCTGGGCAACGACGCCCTGTTCGAGCGCTACAGCCTGGAGCAGGCCCACATCACCCACCACCACCCGCTGTCCGATGCCGGCACCGTGGCGCTCGGGCGCATGGTGCAAACCCTGATCCTCGGCGGCGGCATCAAGGAATGCCGCGCCATTGCCAATCGGCTGATCGAACGACATCGCCAGTTCCGCCTCATCCCCTACCCTGGCCGCGCCTCCGGCTACATCGTGGACACGGTGCAGACGGCGGCGCACTTTTTTTTCTTCACCGACAACTTCGAAAGCTGCGTGGTGGAAACCGTCAATCGCGGCGAAGATGCCGACACCACCGGCGCGCTGGCCGGCATGCTGGCGGGAGCGCTGTACGGCGCGGAAGAAATCCCGAAACGCTGGCTGGAAAAACTGGAGCCGGAAACCGTTCGCCGCATTCACGAACAGGTTGAAGGATTGCTGAGCATCTGTCCGGCTGCGGCATAAATCGTTATCTCGCTTATGACAAACAGGACTGGAATGATTTTAAATGTGATGTATTCGTAGCCCCCGTTACGGGGGAATACAAGCTGGCTCTTTTGGAATGCGCTCGATGGTCCTAACGTGCCAGGAGCGGCCGGTCGGATTCCCAGGCCGGAATGACGACTCCATACTCAGGCTGTGTAAAAACACGTGAAGGTTTAGTTCCCGGAGATTTCCTGCCTTGTTCTTGTCGGCCTTTAACCGATTGCTGGCACCTTGTTGCCGAGGTAGAGTCGCTGATTCCGGCGACACAGCTCGCTGTATGATTTTGCAGTGACGATGTTCTATGCCTTGTACGGCACCTTGCGATGTCTGGATGTTGAAACTGCCGGATGCACGTACCGCCATGCGCTCCAACTTTCTTGCCGGCAGGAATCTCTGCCTTGACCAGATCACTGGCTTGGGACCATGAATCCGCTTCTGGCCCTCGGTTTGGAAAACAATAAGAGGAAATCACCCTATTTCTTGGCAGTTTCTGCGAATGCGGCCTAATATGCAATATATGCAATGAGATTAGACTCGATGAACGTTGCTGCTGAACTGGGGTTGCCAACGCCAGGAATCACAAGGTATAGAGAACGCAACATGAATCAACCTATTCGTGCAATGGTTGAGTTGGCCGGCAGGAAACTGGGAAACACTCACCGCGACGTGTAAGGAGGCGAAAAATGGCTGGAGAATTTGGTTCGATTGGCATCTTCGCGCTGCTTCTGGCAGTTGTCCTATTTCTTAGCTCCGCAGTCCGAATCTTCCGCGAGTATGAGCGCGGCGTCGTTTTCACCCTTGGGCGCTTCTGGCAAGTGAAGGGACCAGGGTTGGTGATAATAATCCCCGCCATCCAGCAGGTGGTAAAGGTCGATCTTCGCACCGTCGTATTGGAGGTCCCTACCCAGGATGTGATCTCGCGGGACAACGTATCTGTAAAAGTCAGCGCAGTGATTTATTTCCGTGTAGTAGATCCACAAAAGGCCATCATACAAGTGGTTGATTTTCTGAATGCCACAAGCCAACTGGCACAGACTATGTTGCGATCGGTGTTGGGCAAGCACCTGTTGGACGAAATGCTTTCGGAGCGTGAGAGGCTGAATCTGGATATTCAGCAAGCTCTGGATGCGCAAACAGATACGTGGGGAATCAAAGTCGCCAACGTCGAGATCAAGCAGGTCGACTTGACCGAATCCATGATACGGGCGATTGCCAGGCAAGCCGAGGCGGAACGCGAGCGGCGTGCTAAAGTAATTCACGCCGAGGGGGAATTACAGGCTTCGGAAAAACTATTCCAAGCGGCCGCGATACTGGCGCAAGAGCCGCAGGCTATCCTGCTACGCTACCTGGAAACGCTAACAGTGATCGGTGCAGACAAAAACACCACCGTCGTGTTTCCTCTTCCGATGGACCTCGTAACCCCTTTCCTGAAAAAAGTAAAACAGGGTTCGGACAAGGCGCCCCCCTGAATCGAGAGCAGTCGTCATCAGTGATGAGCGCCAGAGCAAAACGATGATCGACCGCATAAGCAGCTTGTCTTGTCCAAACAATCGGGGTCGGCGATCAATAAGCTATTGGGGATTATCTAGTTTCCTGCATTGCGATTCCATATAGGATCCCTGATAACTGGATGTTCTCGGCAATCTCGCTGACAAGCCGTTCATGGCACGTAACAGCCCAGTCTCGGCGATCAGCTTTGGGCACGCTAACAGCGCTTGCGGTCTCGTCGAATCGGTTAGGACAGTCCTTTGGATACCAGAAAATTGCCGAGCACCTTGTCGGCTTGAAGGATATGAAGCTCCGCCCAGTCGCTTAGGAAGGCTGTAACCAATTCCGCTTTGTTCTGCCTGGAGCCGCCAAGAAGTTTATAGAGGTTGTTCATTCGTTGCAGTAATTCGAGATGTTCCTCGATATGGTTTTGCAGCTCGGGAAAACCATGTTCCTCCATGAGTCGCTGCTCAAGTGCAAAATGCATATGGGTAAAAAGAATAAGGTCGTCCATCATGGACCTGATGGTTATGGTTTTAGCCCCATGGGCAACCGCGTCGGCAATCAGGTTGACCCGCTCTATCAATTCCCGGTGCTGACCATCTATGGAAGCGATGCCGACCTTATGGACGTTTTCATCCCAAATTAGATGATATTTTTTCATAAGGCGGTTATTGCCTCATCGCGTTTGATGGATCCGCAAAGCCGTTTCTACAAGTGCGCATAACTATGCGGCAACAGATCAGTGCAAAGCACTGTTACTTTGACTATAGCCTCTTTTTTGTATAGCTCCCTTTTTGCCGCCCTGCGCAGTTAGGTTTTTATTGGTAGTACTGAGTTTACAACTGGACTCATCGCTCTTGAGGCTACAAAGTAATGCTGCGGGCAGCTTGTCCATCAACTTCACCTACGCCCTAGCACTCAATTCACCCGGTAATTCATGTGACAGGCCACGCATTGCTCGGTGACCTTGGATCGCCCCCGTCCCCGCGACGCCTGACTTTGTGCTTGTTGCGTAACCACCGACCCAGCCGGACTATCGTGTAGCTGTCGAGCGCCCGATATGCTTTGTTGACGGCAACACCTACTTGGAAGTAGTTCATCCAGCCACTTCGTTACACCCATGACTGCTTCGATTGCTTCCGGCTGGAGCGGTTGCCGGGTGGGACTTACACCCACTGGGAAAGCGCCGCCTTTTCACGGCGCATGCCAGGAGCAGACACTAAAGCGTTCGCTTAAATAGCATTATCGCGGCCATCATCATAATGGCCATGAAAACCGTAAGGAAGCTGATGTCTGCTAAAATGGCGGTAAATCCCGCGCTCTTGAAGAGCAACGCCTTCAACGCATCTACGGCATAAGCCTCCGGATTTACCATAGCGAAGCTTCTTAACCAACCAGGCAAACTCGACGTCGGGTAAACGGCACCACTCGGGAAAAACAAGATCACGTTCATAAACCCGCTCAACACACCGACGATCCTCGGATGGTTAGCCCTTCCAAGAAGAACGAACATCAGACTCTGCAGGCAAAGTATGGTGAGGATGATGACGACGAGCAATGATGCCAGCGACCATATACCAGTCGGGAGTGGAATGCCGGTCATGACAAGGCCTACCCCGAGTACTAAAATTGACACTACAGTCGTAATAGCAAGGCCGCTCAATATGAGCCCACCCACGATGTTGGCCTTTGTAAGTGGGGTCAGGAGATAGCTTTCCTCGATGCCCAGAAAACGATCCATGACAACGTTAAATACACCCGTGGTGAGGGTTCCGAGGAAAATAGCCATAACCACAACACCGGGAACTAGAGACTGGAAATAATCCACGTTGCGATACAGATTGGCATTGCGGACATGTATTTCGTCAGCCGCTTCCCGAATAGCAACATAGCCGGAACGAACCGCAGCAACAGCTCCATTCACGACACCTATTATCGTCCCCGAAGATATGCCGTCGGTGTTATCGAGAAAGAGTCCCACTTCGGGTCTTGATTTGAGATCTACCCTCTTGCTGAAATCTGACGGAATGATGAGTGCTGCTTTGTATTTACCGTTACGGACATCGGCGACTGCTGCCTGTTCATCCTTGGCTTGAAAAATGGTCAATGTCGCCGGACCGGACTCGATAGCGCGGAGGTTGTCAAAAAGATCCCGCGCCTGTCGTCCAGAGTCATGGTTGATAACCACAAGGGGCAACGATTGCAGCTTCCCCTGAAACGAATTGCCCATAATCACCAGATAGATGATCGGCATTAGAAAACTCATGCCGATCACAATCGGATTGCGCATAAATTTCTTGAGATCCCGATCTATCACTGCGGACAGTCTTAGGATTGACTCCGAAAATGCATTCGTCTTCTTCATCGCTGAGGCACTCCGGCACCGATAAAAAGGCTTACCTTTTTCGCCTCCCCCTCTCGAATCGATTTTCCGGTGAAGTGGATGAACACATCTTCAAGGGACTGCTCATGGATACTCGCGGACAATATCCGCCCTCCCGACGATCTAATTGCATCCATCAATGCTGGAAGACTCGTTGCCCCACTGTCAACATAAACACGCAAGGTCTCGTCCTCCACAAGCAGATTGCGCACGAATGGTAATGCTTTTACGCAACTGACCAACCCATCTGACAGCCTCTCAACCGCAATCGAAACGATGTCACTGCCGGGAATCTCCCGTTTAAGTTGAGTCGGGCTGCCGAGAGCAATCATCTTGCCTGCATCGATAATGGCAATTCGGTTGCACAAGGCATCCGCCTCTTCCATGTAATGGGTCGTCAGAAACATCGTCGTCGAGCTTTCTTGCCTGATCTGCCGCAACAGCTCCCACATGACGCGCCTCGATTGCGGATCCAGACCGCTCGAAGGTTCATCCAGGAAAAGTATTTTGGGTTTGTGTACAAGGCCTCTTGCAACTTCAAGCCGTCGCCTCATACCGCCTGAATATGCTGCAACAAATTCGCCCGCACGAGAACTCAGCCCGACCATATCCAAGAGGTATTTGATCCGCTCTTTTCTTTCCCGCGATGGAACACCATAGAAACGCCCGTAGACATCCAAGTTCTCATAGCCGGTAAGATCCAGATCGGTCGTCATCGCTTGCGAAATTACGCCTATTTGACGCCTTACGTCGGCGGGATTTGTCACGACATCAAAGCCAGCAATTTTCGCGCATCCACCAGTAGGAATGATCAGAGTCGTCAGCATCCGGATCAGCGTTGTTTTGCCCGCTCCATTCGGGCCGAGATAACCGAACATTTCGCCGTCCGGCACATCGAAACTCACATTATCAACAGCGGTGAATGAACCGAATCTCTTTGTCAGTCCAGTCACTTCGACGGCTTTGCTTTCCGCGCTCATTGTTCCGTTCTTTTCGCTATTTCTACGTCCACCGTCATTCCTGGTTTCAGTAGCCCAGCGGGTTCCTGAAACGCGATTTTGACGCGGAACGTTTTAATATCCTGCCGACCGCTCGTTACGTCCTTTTGGGTTGCGAATTCGGCATACCGCCCAATCTCGGAAATTTTTCCTTTGAATTGTTTGCCCGAAGTGCCTTCGGTTCTTATTGCCACATCGCCACCGACCGCGATCTTGTCCACTTGAGTCTCATCGACATCCACCCGTGCGTAAAGGTTGGCGAGGTCGACCACAGTCAACACTGTCACACCGGGGCCGACGGTTTCACCTTTCTCCAATGCCTTGAACACCACTGTGCCTGAAATAGGGGTCGCAATGGCCATGTCGGCGAGCTTGGCCTGGTTATAAGCCAATGTTGCTCGCGACTGCTTGAGATCAGAGTGGGCCAGCTGAAGTTGATTCTGGGCGGTGCTCAATTGCGCAATGGCCGCATCTCTCTTGAACTGCGCCTCGATGATTTTCGACTTGGTGGACGACAAATCGGCCACCAACGCAGCATGTGCCGTTGTGGCGGTATCAAGCGCATCCTGCGAGATAAATTTCTGCTGGAAGAGTGCCCGCGCCCTCGCGAGCTTCCTATCGGCATCGTCCATCTGGGCCTTGGCTTTCTCGGCGTCCGCTTGAACGGCTTTGATCTCGGCAACCGCGCTCGCGATGCTTGCCCGTGCATATCTAATCGACGATTCCGCCACACCGATATTCGCTTGCGCCCGCTCCACCCCTGCCTTCGTCTCCTCGACAGCGGCCACGAGATCATCGCTTTCGAGTCGGATTACGACCTGGTTTTTCTGTACGTGGTCTCCTTCGTTGCAGCAAATGTCCGAAATCCGTCCGGCAACTTTTGGCGCGAGATTAACTTCCGGCCCTTCGACGATTCCTGACGTGCGTACGCTGGTGTCTGCCTGTTTGGATCCGTAGATTGCGTAATACGCCACCCCCGCTATCAACAGTAGCGCCGCTGCTACACTTAGACTTCTTGCCCAATTCGGCATGGAGCACAACCTCCAAATAAATATAGTGTTTACGCAAAAACAGGGCCGGATGCTATCAAACTGAACAAGTTCACTGTATTGGGGGATTTTCAATTCCCCGTCCAAACACGGGGCGCTACGATATATATAGGGCTGATTATAGGCACAATCACCATCGAAAACATGACTATAAATATCCAGGCATTCAGGATGATCTGTTCTCTGGTTCGAATCGCGGTTCGGACTGAACAACGCCTCAATCCAGTGCCCAATTTTCATCCTCTTCTGGCGCGCGAAACCAGACAAATCCCAAGGCGTACCCAGATAGGCAGGCAAATAGTCCGCGTAGACCCGGCCGGGCAGGAAGCCCAACCGGTACGCCTTTAGGGCTCTGCCAAGCACCGCCCGACCTGCATTTCCCGGTTTACAACCCTTACGCCGTCAGCCCGATAATCACGCTGGACGCCTTGAAAATGGCACAGATGCGCTTGCCGGTGGCGAGCTCGAGGCTCGCTGCGCTGTCGTGGGTTATGACGGCGCTGAGGGTGTTGCCGCCGTCGAGCTCTACCACCACCTCGGTCTCCACGCCACCTTCGGTCAACCGGGAAATCACGCCGCATAGGCGGTTACGGGCGCTGGTCTTGAGCGTTTCGTCTTCCGGTGTCAGGATGACCCAGGGCGCCTTGACCAGGGCCCAGGCTTCGGTGCCGATTTTCAGGCCGAGGCTTTCCACGCTTTCGCGGGTGATCACGGCGGCGATCTTGTCGCCCTTGCCGATGGCGAGCTCGACTTCCGCCGTGACCGGCCCGGTGCGGATGCAGACGATCTTGCCGAAGAACTGGTTGCGCGCGCTGGTGCGCAGGAACAGCCGCCCGAGCAGGTGCACGTAGTTTTCCAGGTCGTCGATGCCCTGGCCCATGGCATCGAGAAATTTCCGGTGTTCCCGCTCCATGGTGCGGTAGACCTGCACCATTTTCTTCCCCTTCTCGGTCAGCCGGGTTCCGCCGCCGCCCTTGCCGCCGGTGGCGCTTGCCACCATCGGCTCGTCCGACAGGTTATTCATCATGTCGACGGCGTCCCACGCCGCCTTGTAGCTCATTTCCACGGCCTTCGCCGCCTTGGTGATGGAACCGCATTCGTCGATTTTTTCGAGCAGGTCGATCCGACTCTGGCCGGCAAAGTTCTTGTCGTCCTTGCTGAGCCACAGACGACCGCTGATCTTGAGAGGTGAGGGTTCGGCCATGAAGTTTTTCCGCAATGTAATCGATGCGCCAATGTAGGCCGCATGGCCGCCCGATGTCAACGAGCCGCGCAGGGATCCATATTTTTCAATCTCATACGTTGTATAATTTTATAATTACGCTTGGCATGCATATTGCTGCGTACGTTTGCAGCTGCACAATGTATTAACCTGGTGTAAGCTTTCCGACAAACCGGCTTAACCAATACGCTGTATTGTTTCTAATATAACGAAATCCGGCCAGGGCGAGCAGGATGCTACACGTTCGATGCCAACCGACATACAAGGGATCAAGATGAAAACCAGCGCACGAAATCAGTTCCCCGGCACCGTCAGCGCCCTGAACAAGGGCGCGGTCAATGCCGAAGTGGTGCTAAAACTCGACGACAAATCCGAAATCGTCGCCATCATCACCAATGAAAGCATCGCCAACCTCGGGCTTGCTGTCGGCAAGCCGGCTTATGCGCTGATCAAGGCATCGAGCGTGATCCTGATGACCGACGCGAGCGCCAAAACCAGCGCCCGCAACAAGCTGTGCGGCACGGTTTCGAAATGCCGGGAAGGCGCTGTCAACGGCGAAGTGGTCATCGCGCTGGATGGCGGCAAGGAAATTGTCTCCATCATCACCAACGAGAGCATCCGCAGCCTCGGGCTGAAAGCCGGCATCCCGGTCTGCGCCCTGATCAAGGCTTCGGGCATCATCCTTGCTGTAACCGAATAACGAAAGGAAAGAAAATGAGAAACCTGAAATTATATTGTGCGGCACTCCTGGCCGCCCTGTCTGCGACTCCGGCCATGGCCGACGAAGTACAGGTCGCCGTGGCATCCAATTTCGCCAAGCCGGTGGAACGCATCGCAGCAGAATTCAACAAGGACACCGGCAACAAGGCGGTTGTTTCCCTGGGCGCGACCGGCAAACTCTACGCCCAGATCAGGAACGGCGCGCCGTTCGAGGTCTTGCTTGCCGCCGACGATACAACCCCGCAGAAAATCGGCAAGGAAGGTCTGTCCGTTCCCGGCAGCCAGTTTACCTACGCCATCGGCAAGCTCGTCCTGTGGAGCGCAAAGCTCGGCGTGGTGGACGGACAGGGTGAAGTCCTGAAAAAAGGCGCTTTCCGGCGCCTCTCCCTGGCCAACCCCAAGCTGGCGCCCTACGGCTTGGCCGGCGAGGAAGCGATGAAAAAACTGGGCGTGTTCGACGCCCTCCAGCCCAGGCTGGTGCTGGGGGAAAACATCACCCAGGCCTACCAGTTCGTCGCCACCGGCAACGCGGAACTGGGTTTTGTCGCGCTGTCCCAGGTCGCGAAGGACGGCAAAGTGACCGAAGGCTCGGCCTGGATCGTGCCGCAAAACCTGTACAGCCCGATCCGCCAGGATGCCGTACTGCTCGCCAAGGGAAAAGGCAAGGCGGCGGCGGAACAGTTCCTCAAGTACCTGAAGTCGGACAAGGCGGCGGCGATCATCAGGAGCTACGGCTATGAGCTGCCGTAACCAGGATAATTTATTTGCCGCAGAGGCGCTGAGGCACGGAGAAAAATCATGCGCTCACCCATCGGGCGTTCATTTCGAATTGCTCCTTGTAGTTGTTTTTATCCGCGCCTCTGCGATTAACCGTTTTGTTTCATGAAACCCAAGGTTAGAAAATGATCCCGAGCACTTTCGACTTCGCCCCGATCTGGCTGACCCTGCGTCTGGCCACGGTCACCACCCTGCTGCTGCTTTTGATCGGCACGCCGCTGGCATGGTGGCTCAGCCGCACCAAATCCTGGCTGAAGAGGCCGGTGGGCGCGGCGGTGGCGCTGCCGATCGTGCTGCCGCCGACAGTGCTGGGATTCTATCTGCTGGTCATCCTCGGCCCGCAGGGGCCGGGCGGCCACCTCACCCAGGCACTCGGGCTGGGCATCCTGCCCTTCACCTTCGCCGGGCTGGTGTTCGGTTCGACGCTGTATTCGCTGCCTTTCGTGGTGCAGCCGATCCAGAACGCTTTCGAGGCGCTCGGCGAACGCCCGCTGGAAGCCGCTGCCACGCTGCGCGCCGGGCCGTGGGACCGCTTTTTCAGCGTGGCCGTGCCGCTGGCCCGGCCCGGCTTTCTCACCGCGATCGTTCTGGGCTTCGCCCATACCGTCGGCGAATTCGGCGTGGTGCTGATGATCGGCGGCAATATTCCCGGCGCGACCCGCGTGCTGTCGGTGGCGATCTACGACCACGTCGAAGCGATGGAATACAGCCAGGCCCACTGGCTGGCGGGCGGCATGCTGGCCTTTTCCTTCCTGGTGCTGCTGGCGCTGTACGGGCCCGGCAAGCGAATGCAAGGGGGGGGCAGATCATGAGCGGCATTTGCGCGCACTTCACCCTGGCTCTCGGCGAGTTCCGGCTGGACGCGGCATTCGACGCCCCCGGCCGGGGCGTGACCGCGCTGTTCGGCCATTCCGGCTCGGGCAAGACCACCCTGCTGCGCTGCCTGGCCGGCCTGGAGTGCGCGCCGGGCAGTCGCCTGTCGGTCAACGGCGAAATCTGGCAGGATGAAAACACCTTCCTGCCCGTCCACCGCCGCCGTTTGGGTTACGTATTCCAGGAAGCCAGTCTGTTTCCCCACCTCGACGTGCGCCGCAATCTGGAATACGGCTGGAAGCGCATCCCGCAGGCCGAGCGCCGGGTCGGCTTCAGCCGGGCGGTGGAACTGCTCGGCATCGGTCATCTGCTGGAGCGCGATCCGGCGCGGCTGTCCGGCGGCGAACGCCAGCGCGTCGCCATCGCCCGCGCCCTGCTGGTCAGCCCCGACCTGCTGTTGATGGACGAGCCGCTGGCGGCGCTGGATCTGGCCAGCAAGGCCGATATCCTGCCCTACCTGGAACGGCTGCACGACGACCTTTCCATCCCCGTGCTTTATGTCAGCCACTCGCCGGACGAAGTAGCGCGGCTGGCCGATTTCATGGTGCTGATGGAGCACGGCAAGAGCGTGGCGAGCGGCCCGCTCAAGGACATGCTGGCGCGCCTCGACCTGCCCCTCGCCCACGGCGACGAGGCCGGGGTGGTGATCGACACGGTGGTGGGAGAACACGACGAGGACTATCACCTCACCCGGCTGGATTTCGCCGGCGGCGGCATCAGCGTCGCCCGCCAGCAGCAGGCCATCGGCCACCCGCTGCGGCTGCGCATCCATGCCCGCGACGTGAGCCTGGCGCTGGAACGGCACGAAGATTCCAGCATCCTCAACATCCTGCCGGCGCAAGTGATGGAACTTGCCGACGAAAATCCCGCCCAACTCATGGTGCGCCTCGAAGCCGGTGGTGCCCCGCTGCTGGCGCGCATCACGCGCAAATCCTGCGTCATGCTGGGCCTGGGGGTCGGCACAAGAGTCTATGCCCAGGTCAAGAGCGTCGCACTGCTGGGCTGACGCTGGTTCTCGGCGGCTCAACCATTGCTTGAACAGGATACAGAAAAGACCTACCCTTAAAACAAGAGTTGTGGTTATGGGGGATATCATGATTATTTGCATCGATCATTCGCTTGACTGATACGCCCATGGGCCTGTCACACAACCATTTGTCCACCCGCATCACCCTTGCCGGGCTGGCTTTGGTGTTGGGCATGGCGCTGCTGCTGTTCACTTTGGTGGATCGTCACCGACGGGAAAATCTGCTGGTCGAAAGCAGGGCGGAACTGGACGACAGCCTCCGGCTGTATGACACAAGGATGCGCCAGACCGTCGAAACCCTGCGTCAGGATGTCGTATTTCTCTCCCGGACGCCCCCCGTATCCGGCATCCGCCGCGCCAGCCGGAATGGCGGCATTGACCCGCTGGACGGCAATACCGCCGAGAAATGGAAAACGCGGCTACAGGAAATTTTCGCTGCATTCTCCGATGCGCATCCCAACTATTACCAGATTCGCTACATCGGGGTAGCGGACGGCGGCAGGGAAATCGTCCGGGTCGTCCGCAAAAACGGCCATGTCAGCGTGGTGCCCGAAAATCGGCTCCAACGCAAAGCCGACCGCGACTATTTCAAGGCCACCATAAAATTGCCCGAGAAGGAAACATTTCTTTCCGAAATCAACCTCAACCAGGAAGCCGGGCAAATCGAAGAACCCCATGTCCGCACCCTGAGCGCCCTCACGCCGATTTACGCACCGGATGGCAGCGTCTTCGGCATGATGTCCATCAACATGGATGTCGGGGCTTTACTCGACACCGCCTCCGTCACGCATCCGCCTTTTATCCGGAGCTACCTGACGAACATGAAAGGCGATTACCTGGTTCATCCCGATCCCGGCCAGAGCTTCGGTTTCGAGCTCGGCAAAAAACGGCTGATCCAGCAGGATTTTCCTGGATTGGCCGCGCTATTCGAAGGTAACACTCCCGACCACTGGTCGTTGCACCCCATCCAGGCCCCTACCGGCCGCGTATATGTTGCTGCTGAACGCATCCATTACGACCCACGCCAGCAAGGGCATTTCATCGCACTCGTCCACGTCATGCCGGACAGCGTCGTGGAAAAGCAGATTGCGCCGGAGCGCCGTCAGATCGTTTGGATCGTCCTGGTTTCAACCCTGCTGATACTCGGCCTGGTTTTTGTCATCATCAAGCGGCTGTTCCTGCCGCTACGCAACTTTACCGAAGCCGCCAACATCATTGCGACGGGAAGATACGACGCCAGGCTGCCCGATATATCGGGCGGCGAAATCGGTTCCCTGGCAACCGCCTTCAGCGTCATGCAGGATCGCGTCAGCGAGCGCGAGCGGGACTACCAGCAACTCACCGGCATCCTGGAACAACGGGTAAAAGAACGCACCGTCGAGCTCGAAGCCAGGCAAGCCGACCTGAGCCTCGCCGCCAGCGTGTTCCACAACACCATGGAGGGCATCCTGATTACCGACGCGAACGGCATCATCATCTCGGTCAACCCGGCTTTTACCGAGATTACCGGCTATAGCGCCGAGGAAGCGATTGACCATAAACCCAGCCTTATCCGCTCCGACCACCATGGCCCGGCGTTTTATCGCTCGCTGTGGGATACCCTGTTGCGCGAGGGACGCTGGCAAGGTGAAATCTGGAACCGGCGCAAGAACGGCGAGGCCTTTCTGGAGCGGCTGACGATCAATAAAATCGACGGGCCGGATGGCAAGCCGGTACGTTATGTCGCCGTATTCAACGACATTACCGAAATGCATCGCAAGGACGAACACATCCGCCATCAGGCCTTTCATGATGCGCTCACCGGCCTGCCCAACCGTGCGCTCCTGCTCGACCGCATGGCGCACAGCCTTGAAATCGCGCGGCGCGAAAATTACCGCATCTGTTTGATGTTCATCGACCTGGATCGTTTCAAGCCCGTCAATGACACGCTGGGCCATGATGTCGGCGATGCCCTGTTGCAGGAAGTGTCGCACCGTCTGACCGGTTGCCTGCGCAGCGCGGACACTGTTGCCCGCCTGGGCGGCGACGAATTTGTCATCATGATGGAACGAACGGAGGAAGTGGAAGACTGCACGCCCCTTGCGAAAAAAGTCATTGCCACCCTGTCGGAAGCCATGACCGTCTGCGGTCACGACATCCAGATCGGCGCCTCGATCGGCATCGCCAGCTTCCCGGACGACGGCACGGATGTGGCCACCCTGATGAAGCACGCGGATGCCGCGATGTATAGCGCGAAATCGGCGGGGCGGGGAGTGTTTCGCTTTTTTCAGCCCGCCATGGCAGGCGATGCCTAGCGGCGTGGCCGTTCCGACGGTTTGTAATTGCTGAAATGCCCTTCGCGTGCGGCCTGGGTTCTGGCGCGCTCCACCATGCCCCCGGTCTGGCTTGGGGGAGCTGGCATGGAGACCCGTTTTTCCAGCACTTCGCTGCCACAGGACGGGCAGACCGGAATAAGGGATGATCTGACCAACAGTTCGAAAGTGCTGTTGCAGGCGGTACAACGATAGTCATAAAGCGGCATGTCACTTCCTCAATCTGAGAGGGGATTGCGATACACCATCATGGCGGATTCGCAAAAACCCGGGGGGTTATAAAAATAGGGCGGAACGAGTTCGTTCAGCCGGTTCGCCAGCAGCATCACAGTGTCGCGCTGCTGGCTTGAGAAAAAGGAGCTGCAATGAAAATCGACTGGACTGAATCGCTGCCCGCCGAGTTCGCCACCGACGTGGTTGCCCCGGCAAGAATAAGCACACATGCCGAGCCATCGGCTCATGCGGAAAAAGGGCAAGGCTACGACGAGTGGGACGAACACTGCTTCTACCACCACGCCTACAGCTTGACCGCCGACCAGTTGGATGATGAAGACAACTTTGTGGAGAGCGTAACCTACTTCGAAAAAGCCAGGGCATGGCGCCTGAAGGATGGCCGTTGGCTCAGCTACCTCTACCGCGCCGGGGAGGAAGGAGCCTGCCGGCAGCGCAGGGAACAGCCGAAGTACGAACTAACGCCTTCGAACCCGTTCGCCTGACGATCACGACCCAAGCCGGCGGCAGCATGTAGCCGTCACGAATAACGGTAAACCATCATGGCGGATTCGCGGAAACCGAGTTTCTCATAGAAGCGCATGGCCGGGCCGTTGTCACGGTCCGCCAGCAGCGTAACCCGCGGCAAGCCCTGCTGCTTTGCCCAGCCCAGGACGTGATTCACCAGCATCCTGCCCAGCCCGCCGCCGCGATGCGGCTCTGCCACGATCACGTCCTCCAGGATCAGCACAAGGCAGCCTTCGGCGGTGCTGGCCGTGATCAGCGCGTTCGCCATGCCGATGATCCGCTCTTCGCTGCGCAGCACGAAAATGCGCCCCAGCGCCGGATTTTCGACGATCAGGCGCAGACCGGCGGCCTGCTTGGCGGCATCGGGCTGGAAGTCGCTTTCCAGGGTAAACAACTGCGCGAGCAGCGGCACCAGCGCCGGGATGTCGGCAAGTTCAGCCTCGGTGATTCGGCAACGCTGCATTCAGGCGGCGGCCTGCAACCCATAAAGCGCGACGAATAAATCCGCCGGGGTCATGTCGAGGCGCTGGATGTTCTGCTCTTCCAGGAACTTGACCTCGTTTTTGGTCAGTTCGCCCGGCAGCACCGCCCAGTGCGGGCCGTCACCGGAGCGCTTCATGATCTGGCGGGCATAGGCGCGTTCGAGCTGGTTGCGGAAATGGCAGCCGACGAAGAGGAAGCTGCGGCCGGTGCGCAGAGCCTGCACGCGCGGCGGAATCGGGGTCTGAATGTCGATCTCGGTCAGCACCTCGACAAAGTCCGAATCCGAGACGATGAAATTGGCGGAAGGCGCGATCGAGCCGAACGGCTTGTAGAGCACGGTTTCCCATTCCTTCGCTTGCGATTCGTCGCCTTCCGAGCCGTCGGCGCAGTAATATTTTACCCAGATATCGCGGTGCTCGGCGCGGCTCACGCCCTGGATCTGGCCCCAGCTCGGGCGCCCCGCCAGCGCGGCCTGAGCGGCGGCGTCGTACCAGGTATCCACCAGCAGCGGCAGATTCGGCAGGGAGGCGAAGTAGCGGTGCAAGGCGGAAGGGACAACCGGCGGTTGAAAAACTTCTTTCATCACCGCGACCAGCGTTTTGCGGTGCTTGAAGTTCTCGATGTACTGCGCCGTTGCCGTCATGTTGGCGCGGATCTTGAACGGCACGGTCACCCTGGCCGAAAGGCGGCTCGCCAGGCCCTCGAAGGTGGACGGAACCAGGCTTTCTCCACTCCGGTCCAGCAGCTCCGGCCCCAGATAGGGCACCACATTTCCCGCGCCCAAGGCCGCGGCGATTTCATGCATTATGGCGTCCATGCTCATTCTCCGAGTTTTCGCGCTTCCACCGTCAAAGGCAGCCGGGTTTCCGCTGCCATCTCCGGCAGCGCGAATTTCCAGCCGTTGGCGAGGGTCACCACGCCACCCCACATCTCCGGCTTCTCCATCTCGACGATGGGCTCCTCCAGGTCTTTTTTTGCTATATAGGCGGTCAGTTCGCCGCTTGCGGCCTTACGGATCATCACTTTCATCGGTTTTCTCCCAGAATCTCCTGCTTTTCGGCCGTATCCAGCTCGCGCGCCTTCATGCCTACGATGTAGCCGCGCTCGTAGAAATCCACGCCATAGATGTAAAACTGCTGAAGGAAGGTGCCGATGCTCGCCACGTAGCCCACGTCGCCCTTCTTCACCAGCACGTCGCCGATATCCTTGCCGGGAAAGGTACCGTCATTGCGGACGTTCATCAGCGAGAGCACCTTCTGGCCGTATTCGAACTGCGGCGGCCCGTCGATCTCGACCACATCGCTGTCGCGGCTGATTTTCATCCTTGCTTCTCCTCACGCTCGCTCGGATTCTTCAAGCCCGACAGGCGTCTAGCCACGACCGATGCGGTCTATGCTGATTGCCGTCACGCCCGGAGCCGATCCAATGGCCGCGCTACTGCTGCTGCAACTGCCGCCGCAGGCGCTGCGCGCATTAGGGTTGAAGAACTTGAACCCGGTTTCCATCATGCTGTCGGCAAAGTCTACGATGCAGCCATTCAGCAAGTCGCGGCTGGGTTGGGGCATGAACACCCGGAGACCTTCCCGCTCGATCACGTAATCGCCGAAATGCGGCGCGCCCTCGACCGAAAACTCCGAACTCAGCCCGGAACAACCGCCGGGGCTCACCACCAAACGAAACCCCGCCGTCGCACCGGCATTGCCGATGCGGACCATGCGGCGCATGAAGTTTTCCGCCATGAGTGTAATAGTCAGGTCCATGATCGTCCCCCTTCAGGCCGCGTAGCGCGGCAGGCTCTTGTCGATCACCACACAGCCGTCCACCGGGCAGACCTCGACGCACTGCGGGTCTTCGCCCTCGCATTCGGTGCATTTTTTCGCCTCGATGATGTAGGTGCCGTTCTTCTCCCGAATGGCGACATTGGGGCAAACCGGCTCGCAGGCGGTGCAGGCGGTGCAGGTGGAAGAGATGATTTTGTAAGGCATGGTTTTCTCCTTGATAATATACAAAAAAACTTCAACAGCTTTTTGCCACGGATGAACACGGATTAGCACCGATAAACCCCAAATCGCCAGCAACTAGCGACCGGGTATACCGTTAGGCATCGTCGCCTTTGATCCGTGTAAATCCGTGTCCATCCGTGACTAAATTAATTCTGGCTCAAGCCGCCGACACAGCCGGCTGCGCCGTTTCCATGCGCTGCCGGAACCAGGCGATCAGGGATGGCTCGATGTACTCATGGGCAAAGCTGTCCACTACTTCAAGCCCTGCTGCCGCCAGATCCTTGCGCGGGCACAGGCCGATCTTTGAAACGAATACCGCGGCGCAATCCTTGATGGCGGCGGTCACGTCCTCCAGGATTTCTTCCTCGCCCCAGCCGCCCTGGCAGTAATTTTCCACCTTGCGATGGCCGACGAACTTGGCCCCTGCGCCACTCAGCTCGTAAATCTGGAACTCGCTGGCATGGCCGAAATGCTCGTTGATGCGGCTGCCGCCCTTGGTAGTGACGGCCACCAGCACCTTGTCGCTACCCGCCTGACCGGCCAGGGCCGCCAGTTCCGACGCGCGCGCCGCATCCTGGTCGCGCCGTTCGCGCTCGACGTATTCCCGGTAGGCCTGACGCGGCTCCGGATCGTAGGCGACGTCCATCGCCGCAATCTTGTCGGCGCTGAATTCCGCGCCCCTGTCCTCCCCAAGCAACCCTACTGCATCGGCGCGGCACTGGCGGCAGTGGCGCATCAAATTCATGCTGCCCTCGCAGCTGTCCTGCAATTCCTTCAACTCCTGCGGCGTCGGGCCGCGCTGGCCGGTCAGGCCGTAATGGGTGCCGTGGGCCGGGTCGGAGATCAGCGGCATGATGTTGTGGAGGAAGGCGCCGCGCGACTTCACCGCGCGGTTCACTTCCGCCAGATGCAGATCGTTCACGCCGGGAATCATCACCGAATTGACCTTGACCAGGATGCCTTTGGCGGTGAGCATCTCAAGCCCTTCCATCTGGCGCTCGGCCAGTATTTTTGCGGCGTCGCGCCCTTTCCAGCGCTTCCTGTTGAAGTAAATCCACGGGTAAATCAGCTCGCCCACTTCCGGGTCGGTCATGTTGATGGTAATGGTGACGTGATCGACGTTGAGGCCGGCGATGGCATCTACGTGATCTGGCAGCGCCAGGCCGTTGGTGGAAAGGCACAGCTTGATGTCCGGCGCCGCTTTCTGGATCAACCCGAAAGTGCGGAAAGTCTTGTCCGGGTTGGCCAGCGCATCGCCCGGCCCGGCGATGCCGACCACCGAAAGCTGGGGAATTGCCGCCGCCACCGCCAGCACCTTCTTCGCCGCCATCTCCGGCGAAAGCTTCTCGCTCACCACGCCGGGGCGGCTCTCGTTGGCGCAGTCATATTTGCGGTTACAGTAGTGGCACTGGATGTTGCAAGCAGGCGCCACCGCGATGTGCATGCGGGCAAAATGGTGGTGGGCCTGCTCGCTGTAGCAGGGGTGATCCTTGACCTTGGCCCACACCTCAGGCGACAGATCGCCCGGCTTGGCGGACGAACCGCAACTGGACTTGCCGGAACCGCCTTTCGCGCCGCAACCCGAAGCCGGGGCTGCCTGATGGGCAAAAATGGGAATGACTTTTGGTGGCATCGCTTGCTCCTTGTTGGCTTTTGCTATCCTTTGTGCAACAAGCGTGCCACGTGGTTATTTCTATTTAATCATTGTGAATACAAGTAGATGCGAAATATGTGGCATTGTCTTGAATGCGACAAACGTTGAATTGGAAGTGAGGAATGCGACAAGTGGTTAGATCGATTTACAGATATACAACGCTCAATCATTTTGCATATCGAACAATTAAGATGGCATTATGATCATCCGTATTATTCAGCAATGAATGCTTGGGCGCATGCGTCCGGCTAATAACTGTTAGAGATCGCGATGCCTGTCAGCCCGGGAGGAACATACTACGATAACGATGAACTGGATTCATTGTTCAAAGCAGTCGGTTTTATCGTCGTTCAATGGGGGCAAGCAGAGCAGTCACTCGATCTAGCTATTGCCATCCTCTATCATGAACTCGGTGGCAAGGCATGTTCGAAACGCCTTCCAAAAATGCTGGGGCCGAAATTGGAGTTCTTGAATAAGTGCCTTTCCCAAATTCCGGCGCTTGATCCGTACCGAGATGAAGGTGCAACTCTCGTTGCGAACTTTCGGAAACTGAGCGATAGGCGCCACGACATTATTCATGGTGCCATTGCGAGCGTCTCTGCGAAAGACGGTGCTTTCATATTCGCGAAGTTGGATCTCAAAAATGACATTCACGTCGTGCGGGAATTTCGGTTTGACGCTGCTGATTTCCCGGCGCTTACTAAACAGCTCATTGACCTAGGCTCTCAATCAACAACATTCGCACGCCGGCTCTGGGAAGTGGTTCCCAAGTAATTTACCTCGTTGCGATCTCTAATTTCGACGTATGGCTTATTCCCCCTCCTCATTACAACCGCTTAATCTCGATATTAAACTTCTTCATCGCATAACCCATCTGCCGTGGCATCAGACGATCAGAGATTTCGTAACGCCCCCGGCAGCGCCGAGGATTTACCCAACCGAACCAGTTATTGCCACTCCTGCTTGGTATTGAATTTAACTTTCTTGACCATCGGCTGATCCGGCTTGTTCCTGGCCGTGACGATGAATTCGAATTCGTGGATCGTTTTCACATCCGCCGGACTGAGCGTGACGCTGGCCAGCACCATTGCGCTCTTGCCGGGGTGCACGGTGACCTCGCTCATCGACCCGATATCCAGGGCCCGCTCAGGCACGCCGCGCACCGCGATGTGATAGCTGTGCTCCTCGACCGATTTGTTGGTGATATGAATCTGGTAACGGTTGCGGATGTCTCCGTCCGACATCAGCACGAACAGCGGTTGCCGCACCGGCTGGATGGATAGCTGCACATCGCTGCGGGACGCCAGGTTGAAAATCAGGACGCTGAACATCACCAGGATGGCGGTGCCGTAACCGATGGTTCGCAGGCGTAGCAGGTCGATATGCACCTTGCCCGGAGTGGGGCTTTCGATGTTGATTTCCGAATCGTAACGCACCAGCCCGCGCGGATAGCCCATCGAATCCATGACGGTGTTGCAGGCATCGACGCACAGCCCGCAGGAAATGCACGGGTATTGCAGGCCTTTGCGGATGTCGATTCCGGCGGGGCAAACCTGGATGCAAAGCTCGCAGTCGATGCAATCCCCGACCCCTTGGGCGTGACGCTCCTCAAGGCTTTGCAGCCCTTTCTTGTGCGGGGCGCGGCCCGCTGTGCTCTCGCCACGGTGATAGTCGTAGGAAGGGACCAGCGTTTCCGGCTCGTACATCACCCCCTGAAAGCGGGCATAGGGGCACCAGAGCATGCACACTTGCTCGCGCACCAATCCCGCCGCAATATAGGTAGTCACCGTGATAAGCAATACCGTGAAATAGGCGACGCTGGGCAGCGAGCCGGCGAAGAAGCGGGCTGCCAGTTCCGGCGCATAACCGTAGAACAGGATGAAGGTGAAGGCGGTCCAGAACGATAGCGCGATCCATAACGCGTGCGTCACCAGCTTTTTACTTATTTTTTCGAGGTTCCAGGGCTGCTTGTGCAGCCGCAACCGGGCCGGACGCTCGCCCTGAATCCAGCTTTCGATGAAGATAAAGGCATCGGTCCAGATCGTCTGGAAGCAGAAATAACCGCAGAAAGCGCGGCCAACCAGGCCCGTCACGAAGAACAGCGTTGCCGCGGAGACGAACAGCAACATCGACAGCGAGATCAGATCCTGAGGAAACAGGGCCATGTCGAAAATAAAGAAGCGCCGTCCGACCAGATCGAACAGCACCGCCTGGTTCGGTATGACGCCATGACGCGCCCAAGGCACCCACGGCAAGCCGAAATAGACGGCAAAGGCCAGCAACAGCATCGCTGTCTTGAAATTTCGGAACGGCCCTTTGACTGAGCGGGGATGAATCGGGATGTGTTGCAGGGAAAAGGTGGGGGGGGCTACTGGGTTCAAAACTTTATCTACCGGCACGATCCACTCCTAAAATAAATGCTCAGCCGCCTGCAACAGAAACAAACTCATTTCCACAATGCGCATTAAGCCACATAGAGAGGAAATCGTCTGTAACCAAAGTCACATATGATCCGTCTCAAGACCAAAAACAGGGGATGCCATCGAATTACACCGGCTTAACGGGGGTGACTACGTAATCAACGGGACACTACAACTGCTTTATTTCAATGTTGAATTTTTTCAGCGCATAGCCCATTTGCCGCGGCGTCAGGTTGAGCAGCCGCGCCGCCTTGGCCTGCACCCAGCCGCACTTTTCCATCGCCCACATCAGCCGGTCGCGCTCTGAAGCGGGTTGGTGCTCGCCAACGCTTTCCGGCTCCGAGTAAGTTTCCGGCAGGTCCTCGGGAAAAGCCGGCACCTCAGGCGCTGGCTGCCGTTGCGGCACAATCGGGATCGACCGGTGATCCTTGCCATAATCCTTCAGCACGGAAGAAAAGCACAGACCCTTTTCGCACAACAGGTCGGTCTGGCGGATGAGGTTGCCGCGTGTCATGGTAGCCATGCGCTCGACGCAGTTTTCCAGTTCGCGCACGTTGCCGGGCCAGTTGCACCGGTTCATGGCCTGCATCGCCTCCGGGCTGACGGAGAAATTGCGTTTGTTCTCGCGGTTGAATTTCTGCAGGAAGTGCTCCACCAGCAGGGGGATGTCCTCGCGCCGCTCGCGCAGGGGCGGCAGGAAGATCGACACCACGTTGATGCGGAAATACAGGTCGGCGCGGAATTCGCCCTTGCTCACCATTTCCTCCAGGTTGCGGTTGGTGGCGGTGATCAGCCGCACGTCCACGCGGATGGTGCGGTTGCCGCCGACGCGTTCGAATTCGCGCTCCTGCAGCACCCGCAACAGCTTGGCCTGGAATGCCGGCGAGATATCGCCGATCTCGTCGAGGAACAGCGTACCGCCGTGGGCTTGTTCGAAGCGGCCCTTGCGGTCCTGGGTGGCGCCGGTAAAGGCGCCTTTTTCATGGCCGAACAGCTCGGATTCGAGCAGGCTTTCCGGCAGGGCGGCGCAGTTGAGCTTGATGAAGGGGCCGTCCTTGCGCGGGCTGAGGTAGTGAATGGCACGGGCGATGGCCTCCTTGCCGGTGCCGGACTCGCCACGCAACAGGATGGTGGCCTTGCCCGGTGCGGCCTGGTGCACGTCGGCAAAGACCTGCTGCATGCGTTTGCTCACGCCGATCACGTTGTCCAGGCTGTATCTGCCTTGCAGTTCCTTTTGCAGCCGGAATTTCTCCTGCATCAACTGCTCGCGCTCCGCCGCCACATTCTGGTGCAGGCGCACGTTCTGGCCGATCAGGTTGGCGACCATGGAGAGAAAGCGCACATCGCCCTGGAAGCGGCCTGATCCGCCCGCTTCCCGATCCATGCCCAGCACGCCGATGCAGCGGCGCCCCACCTTGATCGGCACGCCGACAAAAGCCACGTCTCCAGCTTCCGCCTTGCGCGAGCCGGTACGGTTGAGGAACAGCGGCTCCTTGGCGACATCCGGGATCACCGCCGGCATGCAGCTTTGCAGGATGCGCCCGGTCACGCCTTCGCCCACCAGGAACCGTCCGCGCCGAATCTCCTCCGGCGACAGCCCGACCGCGGCCACCACCTGCAGCTCGCCGTCTTCCTGCACCAGGCTGACCATGCTGCGCTGCATGTGCAAGTGCGAAGACAGCAGGTTCAGCACGCCGCGCAGGGTTTTGTGCAGATCCAGCGAGGAGCCGAGGATCTTGCTGATTTCATAGATGGTGACTAATTGCACCGAGGAAGTGTCTTGCGCCATGTCGGGTTCCGCTCAATTTATGCTGCGACTGCACAGGTATATGCAAGTTCCGCGCCAGACACGCCATACCGGATTCAGTCAGGCGCCAGGAAAAGCGCTCTGCCGGGATCGCAGGCATTTAGCAGGATTTTTCAGATACCACTCATGGATTCAGGGACAGAATTCGCGCAACGGAATGGTGCATGGAATGCGTATTTCCGCATTTCTGCACAGCAGGTAAGCAAAACAGGATTCCGGCGAAGATGACGAAGATTAAGGAGGATGGCGGAAGCGGTGAGATTCGAACTCACGGTAGAGTCACCCCTACGACAGTTTTCAAGACTGTTGCCTTAAACCACTCGGCCACGCTTCCGGAAATTGATGGGCGCAATGATACCGTTTGACGGCGCCATTGACCAGCGGTTGCAACTTTTGCACAAGTTGCGTAGTCTTAGTAACTGCGTGTTCTTAGAACACGTCTTAATCGTAAAAGGAGTCATTGGATGCAACCTGAACTGCAAATGCCGGCACAAACAACCGGACTGGCGCTCTCGACCAACAAGGTTCTGCGCAACACCTACATGCTACTCGGCTTGAGCATGGTCCCGACCGTGATCGGCGCAATGCTCGGCGTTAACCTGAACTTCTCGTTCATGGCGAAAAGCCCGATCCTCGGCTTCATCGTCATGATGGCAGTGATGTTCGGCCTGTTCTGGGGTATCAAAAAGAACCGCGACAATGGCCTGGGCGTGGTTCTGCTATTGGGCCTGACGTTCTTCATGGGCCTGATGCTGGGACCGATCCTGCAAGTTGCGCTTCACTTCAGGAACGGCGCTCAACTGGTTGGAATCGCAGCCGGCGGCACAGGCGTGATCTTCTTCTCTCTGGCGACGATCGCCACGGTAACCAAGAAGGATTTCAGCTTCATGGGCAAGTTTCTGTTCATCGGGCTGATTCTGCTGATCGTCGCTTCGCTGGCCAATATGTTCTTCCAGATTCCGGCGATGCAACTGACCATTTCCTCAATCGCCGTGTTGATTTTTTCCGGCTTCATCCTGTTCGACGTGAGCCGCGTCGTCACCGGCGGGGAAACCAACTACATCATGGCGACCCTGGCGATTTACCTGGATATCTACAACCTGTTCGTCAACCTGCTGTCCCTTCTGATGGCACTTTCGGGCGAGCGCAACTGAGCGCCTCACCCGATTGAAAAAAGGCGGCCTCCCGGCCGCCTTTTTTATTTCTCGGCCTTCTTATTTCTCGAATAGCGCAATGGATTCGACGTGCGCCGTATGCGGAAACATGTTGACCACGCCGGCTGCTTTCAGCGCATAACCCTTGTCATGCACCAGCGTCCCGGCATCGCGCGCCAGCGTGGCCGGGCTGCATGATACGTAGACGATGCGCTTTGGCCCGTCTTCCGCCAATGCCTCGATCACTTCAGCCGCGCCGTCGCGCGGCGGGTCGATCAGCATCTTGTCGAAATGCCCCAACTGCTTCAGGCCGACGGCATCCGCCTCGAACAAATTCGCCACGACAAACTGCGCCCGCGCCGACAGTCCGTTGTAATCCGCATTCGATTGCGCACGCCGCACCAAGGCGGCACTGCCCTCCACCCCCACCACATCGGCGCCGCGCCGGGCAATCGGCAGGCTGAAATTACCCAGCCCGCAAAACAGGTCGGCGATGCGTTCGCCCGGCTTCGGGTCGAGCAGGTTTACCGCGCGCCGCACCAGCACGCGGTTGATGTCCGGGTTGACCTGGGTGAATTCGGTCGGCTGGAACGGCATGACGATGCCGAAATCGGGCAGGGTATAGCTAAGTTCCGGCGCATCCAGCGGATGAAACGGCAACACCGTATCCGGGCCCTTGGATTGGAGGAAAAACTGGATCCGGTGCCGGTCGGCGAAAGCTGTCAACAGAGCTTCATCCTGCCCGTTCAACGGATCGAGAATGCGCAATACCAGCGCGTCGACATCCTGGCCCAGGGCGATCTCGATCTGCGGCATCCGCTCGCGGATGGAAAGCTGCTCGACCAGTTCGCGCAGCGGCACGAGCAGCGCGGAAATACGCGGCGGCAAAACTTCGCAGCGCGCCATGTCGGCGACGAAGCTGCTGCGCT
>Ga0307376_10000084_pt1 | contig 140815 bp, 150 predicted proteins | sample TR2MG_FD_202536 | JGI IMG/M metagenome (GOLD analysis project Ga0307376, IMG submission 202536) | Soil microbial communities from Risofladan, Vaasa, Finland - TR-2 | ecosystem: Environmental > Terrestrial > Soil > Coastal area > Acid sulfate soil | place: Finland: Risofladan, Vaasa...
AAAAACTACACATAACAACAAATATAAAACATTGCTGTCGTGATTTCTATTTACTTATACGTAATTATTTTAATTTTGTTACATTTATTTGCATTTATGTTGCAATATTTTATATTTGCGACCGTTAGCAATAATGCTATTTTACCCAGTTATATCTTACAAAATATCTACGTCCAAAAAAGTCTGTATGTGTTTGCCAACCTCGTTTATATATTTGATACCATTTACGAGGTAATAACTGTATTTTAGTGTCAATTTCAATAATACCAGAAGCACTATTGCTAACACTAAATAAATCCAATACTTGCTGTTTTGCTTGTTTTTCGGTTATCAGCTCGTAATGTAGGTCATCAAATATTTTATCTATCTTTTTCATAGTCGTACTGTATTTATTATTTACGTTAGCAAACATAACCACGAAGGTCGTAGCATTGGCAACTATGTGTTTCTATATTAATTATATAGTTATCACTTATGTCGCAAATGTATCTATCATGTCTATATTTACTATTTTTATTACTTTTTAAATTATTGCAAGTGTTACAATTACGTTTGCTAACAACAGGTTTAACCAATAAAGGTTTCCTGCGTAGGCGGTCTGTAATGCGTTTAATAAAATTTTTCATATCTTGATAATTTAGTTGTTTTAATTCCTTTACTGGTCAAACCTGCGGACGTTAGCGGTAATGCTTAAAGACAGCAACACCGATAGGTATTGATATTAATGAGATTATAAACGCTGTTGCCAAATAAGGTCGTCCAGTAAGTTTATATTCTATTCCAATGTAAGTAAGGCTCAATACAGCCATTGCGAAAATACAAATACAAAGCACTACCGCTAAACACACGGTATAAAATATGCCTTTCTTTGTCGTTAAATTTAATTTTCAGTTCCATATTTAAGTTATTTGTTTATTGATAATTGTTACTTCTAAAACGGCACATTTCATACCGTCAACCGTTAGCACCCATTTAAGGATGCACAGTAATCAGTTAAGAACTTTATATCTTCATCTCGCATTTCCCAACAACCTTTTTCTGAATTTTGGAAACCACGTCTATATTCTACTACATCGCAAGTGTCATGATGTAGTCCTTGATAATCTTTGTTGTATTTAGGGTGTTTTGTATCCCTTACAGCAGCGCACCCACAACGAATGTCTAAAATAAAACGGGTGCTAACAACAGGTATATTTAATGCCTGTGTTTCTGCGTTATTCAAGTTTTCTGCTTCTTTCATAATTTCTGCTATTTTAATAAGTTTGTAATTCTAAATCAGGCACTAAACATAACAGCACCTAAAAAACAGGCGGGGTTGGTTGTTTTATCGGTTTTCGATTTTTTACACATAGTTTTTATCAAGCCAATATACTACTGGTGCCATATCTTCATCACCACCATACACATCATTTACATATTCTGCTCTTGTATCAATCCAAGAGCCAATATCATACCACCAACCTTCGGGTAAAAACATTTCAGCTGCTTTATTTGCCTCTTCAGGGGTTTTAAAAATAAATGTTTCTTCACACATTAATACGGTTATACCTATAGGTTTAAAACCAGCAGCTTTAATGTCATTTAAAAGCAAACTATTTGGTGTGCCATAATTATCATGTACTTCCCATAACTTGCTTTCATGTTCATCATAAACGTCAAAATTGCACATAATATTTTATTTTTTGTAAATATAATAATTATTATTGAATTTCCAAATCTCCTTTATCGGAATTACTGGTGAAACAAGAATCTGTTTTTAACCAATTACTGATTTCTGTTGGTGATAAATATTTAATGTCACCATTAATCGTAATAGGTATTTTTCCATTAATATGATCAGTACAGGTTATAACGAGATTACTATTTGAGTATTTATTGTAATATTTATCACAAGAAATTGCATATTTTAATTGATTGTAATCTAAAATACTCCTTCTAAACTTACCTTGATAGCCAGTATCTACATTAGTTTCCAGAGGATTTATTTTTATTATTGAATTATCCAAATCTTCATTACTTAAAAATCCATTCCCGTGTCGTGTTTGATATGCACGAGTTATATAATATGTGTCGATGATATTATGTTGGTCTTTGAATATAATATCATCAATGATTTTAAATGCATTTTTGCTTGTGGTATTACTTCGGGTTACATTTGGAAAGAATCCATGATCCATATCAAGCATAATTCCTTGACTACCTTCAAAAATTAAATCACCGTTTCCGAAATATACATCATTAATACTATTAACTATCTCATGTTTTTGAATTAAATCATCACATGCTTCTTTAAATTTCAACTCTTCCTCATCAATTATTCGATGATAATTTTTGTCATATAAATCAAAAGCTGCTTTATAATATTTTCTTATTAATCTAATCTTTTCATCACGAATTGTTGGATAAAGCAAATCCCTCATATGTAAATGATAATGATCCTCATTGCGTTGAATTGTCGTGCCGAAACCAACTCCAACAGTACCATTTATTTTAAAATTAGCATCATTCAAATTCATTAATTTATCAAAGGGTGTTGTTATCAACGCATTTGCATTATAATACACCATAGGTATTGGTCCTAATTTTCTTAAAATATTACCTTCTTTAAAAACACCCATTGGGTCAACAGTACAATACTCCGACCAATATGTTGGGACGCCCTTTAATGTGCCTGAACCAAAATTTGAAAATACGTGTCTTATGTCATTATAAACCACTGTATGTCCAACTTGATGACCTCCAGAAAATCTAACAACTAATGGATTTTTTGCATCAGAACATTTATTATTTGCCACGGAACCTTTGCCTTCATCTCCATATAATGCACCAAGAATTATAGAAAATTTATTCATAAATATTAATTTTTATTATAGTACGATAATTACAATCATTATGTTACAAAAAAGCCATGAATTTCTTCATGGCCTTTAACTTAAATATTTATTATTCACTTAAAGCTTCATTACTCCTTCATCAGGAGTCATTGCAAGTGCACCAATATTTGACTTAGCAAGTGCGGTTGTTACTACTCCAGCAATCTTAGTATCAAAACCACTAACTACTTTTGTAATATCAACTCCATGTTGTACTGCAATAATGGTAGCGATAGTAGCACAAATAGCATGGTAATCATCAAGAACAATTAATCTTTCACCTAACATATCCTTCCAATAGCCTAAAACGTCGGGGTCATTACAATAACTACCTTCATTAATGTGTATGTGATATACGTTATAAAGTCGTTGTGCTTCCTCAAGAAGTTGTTTGTCAGTAACTTCTTCACCTTGGGTATAGCCAAACACTTTTCTCAAACTATTTTCGTTTACTATATCCCAACTTGCTTCATCGCCAATGGTAAATAAAAATCCCTTTTGATTGCGTTTTTCAAAGCAATCAATACTTGTATGCCTACCAGCAACAAGCCAAGCCAGAAGATAAGACTCTTTATCTTGGCCGCCGCCACTTTGAAGAGCAACACCTGTTAGCCATTTATCGAGTTCTTCTGTACCGGATTCGAATTGACCAACCTGAATCGGTGCTTTCACATGTGTGTTATGATCATTAATTGCACCAAAAAGAACTTGTGGATGTTCAATACCATTGTCAATAATGGTGTTCATTAATGTTGGAAGTTCATTCTTTACAATATCTTCTGGAATTCTACCCATGCTACCAGTATCATCAAGAAATACCATAACTGCAATTGATTCTGGGTGATCATCACTATCACGAGATTCACGGATAGTGATTTTATTGGGCATCATATCATCAGAAGCATCTTTTGAAAAGATATCATCCGATGATTTGGTTGCATAACCCCTACTTGATGACAAGTGAGTATATGCATCGTCAGACCATTTACTGTATCCCATAATTATTCAGGATTTTGTGTTTCACTAACCTCAGCAGCAGTTTCAGTGGCAGCTTCGGTGTTATCACTTGTGTTGTTTTCAACACTTACTTCTTCTTGTTCGTTAGCCAAATCTTCAAATGATTTAACCTCAGAATACTCTTTCATTCCCATAGTTTAAAATTTAATTGTTAATATTAAAGTTAATTATACGTATATTTTCATTATTATGTTACAAATCTAGTAAATAAAATTTACTTTCAAAGTTCTTTTTTAATAATTCTCGATATTGGACATATTCATCTTTGGTATTTTTATGTTTTGTTAACAAAAAATTTAACATCGATTGATTTACATCCTTATCAACCCTTAGCTTAGTTCCAGCAGCTGATCTATCACCAAGTAAATATATTGCAATTTTTTTACTTAATTCTAAGTCAATATCTGGCGTTGCTATTTTTTCGCTAAATAATGTTGTGGGATACCACATTTTATATTTTGCTGATATTGTATCTGCTTTTCTACCAATGATGTTCATATGATAAAACGAAACAATTATTATACCGTGTGTTTCGGGAACAACAAAAACTGTTGTTGGATTCAAACCCATGTGCACATAATTTACTTGTCTCATCCACACGCAAAACTCAAACATTCTACTGAATATCCAGTTTACGTGTAACTGTGGTAACTTTTGTCCTGTTAGTGGAACTGATCTATCTTTTAAATTAATCGTTAGTTTATTCTGTTCTAAATGCATACTTTCTGGCAGGTAACGATGAAAACCAACAGACGCTTTGTCAGATAACAACATTAATTTATTATAGTTATCAACAGATTTTTTTATTAAGTTACGATTAAGATTAGTAACAACATATTCGATTCTTTTTTCAAACACCCTAAATTCACCGGCTTCATCAACATATTTAATACCATTTTCGAGAATGTCCTTATAATTATTCATCTTACTCATAGCTTCCACAGCAAGTGAATTTGAATTATAATCAGGATGAATTAACTTACTATACATAATGTATTGTTTTTTCCAATCACCAGAAAAGATATCTGAAGGTTTTGTTGATTTAGATAATTTATTAATTAATTCAATATCTGTCATAATTTATTTGTTTTTCGTTCTTGCATTAAACTATTTATAAAATCGATGATATTGCCTAAACATTGTTTTTCAAAAACAGTGCTTGGTTCGGGGAAAAATGAATATTGTCTCCATCTTCCAAACCATTTGACCTCGCCTAATTTAATTGGCGTTGTGTCTTTAGTAAGTACATTAAATTTTTTTGTTTTACCAGTATCTTCATAAAGGTTAAATGTAATCCATTTTGAGTTCATATTTAAAATATTAAATTTATTCGTGTGATTCTGATTCATATCGCAATTGTTTTTCTTCAAATGTTACGATACTGACTTCGCCGCAATAGTTTTCAAAAGTCATTTTCAAATCATCACGAAATTGTTCTAATTCCTCATGACTATCAAAATAAAAGTCATTCTTTAATTCCCAAGTTGCATCAAACATGCCAACACTGGGGTCACCATATGATGTAATATAAAATCCGCTTACCTTTATTATGCTCATGATATTATCAATTACTTTATCTGTTATTTCCATTGTTTTTGTTTTTACAATATACGTTAAATTATTAAAAAGGTTACCAAAACGACGCAAATTGTTACAAACACTTCATTTATAAGTGATTGCAAATATAGTGAAAATATTATTAACTTACAAGTATTTACATTTTTAAATAACTTTGTAACAAAACAAAAAATTATTCGTATTATTGCAAAATAAAAATAATTTTAATTTAAAACTATAAATATGAAGATGAGACAATTATTACAATATAAGGTAGCACTACTAGTTATATTTTTTCTATCTACAAGTATGACTAGTGAAAGCAACACAGATATGTTACATATTTTTAATAATACAAAAGAATTATTATATTCGAACATATGGGGTAGCATTTATAATTCAGAAAAAAGACAGTGTGACAACACACCAACAATTACTGGTGATGGCTCACATATATTACCAAAAAGAGCCAGTAAACATCGATGGATTGCAATTAGTCAAGAAATGCTTTATAGCAAATATCGTCAAAATTTATTATTAGATAAAGGTTGTGGTTTATATGACGGTAAAATACGATATGGCGATACTATTTGGGTTGATAGTCCAAATAAGAATATAAATGGTTGGTGGGTTGTTCATGATACGAAAAACGTTACTTATCGCAACAGTATTGACTTTTTACAAACTAAAGGTGATGGTTCGTTGTATAATAATAATCCGTTATGGAATGGTAAGTTTGAAAACATTAGAATATACAAACTTAATAACATTAGTTATAAACAATATTATGCAATAATCAATGATTGATTATAATAAGCCAATATTGTTTCTTGATCTTGATGGCGTAATTGTCTTAGATGACTTACCATTTAAAAAGAAAATACATTCAGAATATATTGCAAATAATTTTGATAAGAAATGTGTTAATGTTTTAAATGAAATTATTAAAAATGTCAATCCGATAATTATTCTTTCAAGTGATTGGAGATATAATTATTCTTTTGATATTTTAAATAAAATTTTTCATGACAATGGCGTTATTTCTGAAATTTCAGGTATTACAGATAATTTATGGGGAATAGAGTTTAAAAGTCTTTCACAATTAGAAGTATGTAGAGCTACTGAAATATTAAAATATGTCAATGAGCACGATATTAATAATTATGTTGCTGTTGATGATTTAAATTTATTTCCTTGGATTCCAAAAAATTTTGTATATTGCACTCGATTTAATGAAGGGATTAAACAAACTGGAATTAAAGAAAAAATAATTGACATATTAACTTAATTCAAAATAAAATTAATAAAAAACGATTAAATGAATTTTATAAACAGTTTAAGAAACATCGCATATTTATTTCCAGTATTTGGATATTACTTAGTCGAATCGATTGTAATTGCAATCTTTACAACGGTTGTTTGGAAATTTATACTTGGACCATTATTTAATTTTCCCATTAATTATCTACAGTGGATTTCAATTATTTGGATAAGTAAAATTATCTTTTTTAATGTATTTAATTTAATTTCTGGAATTTTTGCAATGACTCAATCTAACACAGATAATAACGAAAACATGTAAATATGAGATATATAAAAGAATCGCCTAGAATAAGCGTTAAAATTTATAATAGTGAAACCGAAGAATTGTTAATAGCAATTACCGACAGGAGCTGGATGAATATTGGCGAAATTTTTCCACAAGCTAATATTAATGCATTACTTGAGCAAGAATTTAAAAATAAAAAACATTTAATGCCCAAAAAAGTATTGGTAATGGTTGCTGAGGAATATGTTCTGGAATAAAGTTTGATGTTATTGTAACAAAATTTAATAATATTCGTAACATATATTATCTTAAAAGCTTATTTATGAAAAAGATTTTAATGTTATTAATCACTATTATTCCAACAATCAATGTGTTCAGTCAAACATGTGGGAGTGCCTTATGTGAGTTTAGTCAACCCGCAGCCTATTTATCAATCACCTTACCTATTAATGATAAATCAAGGAACTATTTGGAGCTAAATACTTATTTATTTTGGGCTAATGGTAAGTTCTATACAATATCATACGATACTTGCAGCAACGTACATGGTTATTATCATTATGGAGATAGATTTGAAAGGAACGTATATTTATTTCGTTTAGATGATAGTGTTTGGCATATTGCATCAAATATAATAAAAGTTGATTATGATAATGTTGATGCTAATGGCATTAGGTCATTCGATTATTATTTTCCCTCAAAACATGACATTACAGATGCAATTGGTAGTAAAAATATTAAAGAAGGTGTAAATAAGGGGTATGTTAAAAAACTTAGTAATGGCAATATTGAAATGAGATTGCTTTATTTTCATTGCAATGACCAAAATAAACGTGATTTGGAGTCATATTACTATTATTGGGAAGTAATTACATTTATCCCAACCAATAATGAATTTTATATTATAAAAAAATGATAAGGGCATCCCAATATACTAAAACATTTGGAACTGAAAAATTCAGAATATTTATTAGTCAAAAGTTCACGATTGACATGTTATATCCAATATATAATGATAAATCATGCGAGACGCTTTTTGACAATTGGCATGGAAAAGATATGCTTGGGTGGCATAGATTCAAGAATGATGATAAAATCATTCTTGAATTTTACCCAACATATTACACGATAAAAAAAGATGTACCAAATGCCATTAGCTATATGTTATCAATTCCACAAACAATTAATGATTTTATTAGTGATTTAAATAGATTCAACATTCAACTTTATTGGACCAATTGGGTTGACGAAAATTTTGAACCAAAAGATTACTTAAATACAGAAGAAATTAAACCATATTATGAAGATTTACTTGGTAAAATGGGTAAATCATTTGAATTAACATAGACAATATTATGAATATAGATACTTTTAAATTATTATCAGACATTACGTTTAAGACACAAAGTTATCGTAAGAATTTTGATCTTATTAATAACAATGAAAATATTATAACCGAACATGAGGGCACCATTATTAAAATAAGACTTTCAGAAAGAAAGTACCCGTTTATTGTTGGTGAATACGGATTTTCTGTTTGGGACGTTAAATTAGCGAACTTACTGAATATTGACGTTAAAAAATTGGTTATCGATCATGTGAATGAAAATACTTATGATGAATTATTTAAACAGTTTAAATCAATTAATTTAAAAAATACCAATAAATTAATTTTATTACATACTTTTATACTACATAAGAACTATCGAAAACATGAAATTACCGAGGAATTTATTGAAATGATTTATAGAGATTTTTACGATGACAATAATATTATTATTGCATTAGTTAAACCATTTCAAGATAACTTGATCGATGCGGACTATTATTTTAATCACAAAAAAATACAAATAAAAGACTCGCTTAAAACAAATATTTATCAGGATATATCAGCAATTGATTATTATTCACTCAATGAATTCGTTAATGAAACTGATACTGAAAATAATGAATATAAACTATTTAATGTTGCAGCTAAATGCGGTTTTAGTAGAATTAATGAGTCATATTTATTTAAATTCTCTCCAGAAAAAACCATTAGTAGAATTAAACAAAAACGACTAATAAGTTAATACTCACCTTAATACAGAATAATTCAAATTATAATTATCTATGTATTAGATAATTAGCTATTTTGAAAACATAAAGTATTTATACACACAAAATGATGATAAACTATTTAAACATATTAAAAATTAATAAACAAAAGATTCCTTCGAATCAGCAAAAAATACATGATATTGAAGTAAAATTCTTCACAAAACCCAGAAAGATAATGATTTCTGGGAATTTTAGTTTAATAGCCCCATTAATCCACATTACTTTCAGTAAGTTTTTAACACGTAACTTATTGATTCTTAACTAATAATAATCTCATTTAAATTAAAAATTATGAAAAAGTTTAAAACTATGTTAAATAGGTCAATATCTACCCTAATCATTTTATTAGGATCAAATTTATTAATCTATTTAGGTACAAGTGCCTCAACAAATTCTAATGATGTTGAATTTAGATATAACGCACTTAAATATGAAAACGAATTATTAATGAACAAATATTATCAATATGAAAAGAACTTAAATTTAATTGAAAATAAAATGGATTCAATTAATATTTTAAATAACTATTTTTATTCACAGATTCGATGCTCAAATCCTAATAATAATAAGATTGATACGTTTAAATTTGGCATACAAAATACAGATTCAATATTTAATTCTTTAGATACAAAGATTTTATATACATCAAAAACAGCAATAATGCAATTAAATAAATTATCTGATTTTACTAACCAGCTTAAAAAAAATGCTAGTATTGTTAGTTTGTATCCAGATATTTCCCCAATAAGACCAAATGATTTTATACGAGTGTCATCAGGATATGGATGGCGTATACACCCAATATATAAACGAAAAATGTTTCATAACGGCATTGATGTTGTGGCAAAACCAAATTCAAAAGTATTTACCACAATAAGCGGAGTTGTTAAAGTTGTTAAATATTCAAATTTTGGGTATGGGAATAGAGTAATAATTGATAATTCTAGCGGATATGAAACATTATATGCCCACTTAAATCCAAAAATTGTTGTAAGGGAAGGACAGATAGTTAAGAAAGGTCAATTAATTGGGATTATGGGTGATAGTGGTAATGCAACTGGACCACATTTACACTATGAAATTCATGTACATAATCAAGTAAAAAATCCAATTGAATATGTTTATGGTTATTTAACAAATGAATTAACAGCAAAAAAATAAAATATGAAAACAAAAATTAAATCAATCCACGAAGAAAAATATTCTGATAATAGTAGAACATTGGGAATTTTATACAATTTTTCAATTGAATCTGATAATCAAAATTGGAAAGATAGTTTAATTTACATTTATAGGGATAATATGTATATATTCTTTAATACAATGGTAGATATGATTGATTATTTATTATATGGTGAATCAAAAATGCCTAGAGCATATTTATCTGAAGAAGAATTTGATTTGTATTATGATGCCGAATTTATTGACGGGAGTTTTACTGAAAAAATAAGGTGGGTTTAGTCCCACCTTATTTTTTAAAATTCTCTTAATATTTTCATTAACTGCATCACAAAATTCATTTGCGTTGCTGATTGTAATGAAATATACTCAAATGTCTCATTTGGTTTTTCAGTGATATTTTCCCAATAATATTTAGAAAGTTCACTTTCCGTTAACAAATTCACGGTCTTTTTTAAATTAAGATAATCCGCAATAAGCATTAACGGTGTATTTCCATACCCATTAAATTTCCAAACATTTTGTGTATCAATTACTGATGATTCCCAAGGTTTAGTATCTAAACATTTTTTTAGAATATATGGTAATTCTTTATTTTTACCTGATTTAATTGTATGCAGTAAAAATCTTTTTATTAATAGCGGAATATCATGACTAATTATATTATGTCCACATAATGCTGGAAAAAATTGTGGCTGTAGAATAATGCCCTCATTTGATAAATAGTCCAATACTTCCATAAATTGAGCAATCACAACGAATTCATCTGAATTAACAATTCTTTTAATTGAACGTTTTTGAACACCATTTTCTAAATAAATCGTACCATAGGTTATTGCAATAATTTTGCAAAACTCAGGATAATTTGGTGCGTTATCTGCGTATGAAATCATGTTATTTTTTTCGTTGATTAAGTTCTTCCAACGATCAAATAATTGCTTATCATTTTTTTCGAGTTCTTCTAAATTAGGATAATTTAGAACTGATTTAATACTAAAAAAAAGCATACTATATATACTTTCTTTATTAAAGACTTCCTCAAATATTGCCATATTTTTATTTTTTGTTAATTATTACTAAATATAATTGTACTTAATTTCACTCAATATTAAAAATAAAATGAATCATTTTTAATAAGAAGGACTTATTAAAATTTTTAATTTCCAAATAAATTTTTTGAATGTCAATAAACTCATATGACATTAGTTCGTCGAAAGTATAAGTGTTATTTGAATGTTTTAAAATATATTGAATCAATTTTTTTTGCCTGAGTTTATTTATCTTTTTTTTATTTTCAATTTCAATTAAATATTGCCCCCCCAATTGTTCAATATCAGAAATAATAATGTTCTTTTTACGATCAGTATCATCTTGAAGGTGTTTAGTGTATGCAAGATAACTAATATCGCTATCATCAATATTAATATCGTCTATTGCCATACAAATTATTCGTTTTGTTGATCTACGTCATCAATTTCTTTAATATGCACGCCCGAAGATTTAAAAATTGGTGCTTCTTTGGGCTGTCTTGGTTTCCTAGTTGTTTTTTCAGAAATTGGATTCAATTTTTGATTTAAATTTTTAAATGAATTAATTTTGAGTTCATCTAATTCGTTATAAAACTTTTTGGCCTCATTTTCTAACGTATTTTTCATTTCTTCCATTTTATCGGTGAACTCCTTCTCTTTGTTTGCAATTCGTTTATTTGTTTCAATGATAATTTCAACAAAATTAATTAAATCATCGAATACAATTGTTGACTTTTTAGGCGAGATTTTTATTAATTTACCAACATCATTTTCAGTTATAAGTATACAGCTAATATCCTTATTTTCGCTAAAAACCCACGTTTTGGGCATACCCACTTCTACTTCCCACCAGCCATTAACTGTATCTCTGGTAAATGACCTTATATAGCCGTTAGTTGGTTCTAATATTGTTTCAATTGGATTCATTTTTTATTTAATTAAATATGTAAAAAATATACTTATTGATATCCATAATATGATCTTCTCAACTTTGTTGAGAACAAAAACTGTTTCTTTATTTAACTTAAATCTTCCATACATTTTTATGCTAAGATCAGCGATGACATATAGCATAAAAATGATAGAAGAAATAAATAAATACTGATATATTTCAGTAGATATTAACATGTTTATTCTCCATGTGTTTGACCTTGATGAACTTGTGTTTGCCCAACAGGTGTTTGTGAATTATTAATTTGTTCGGGTTGTACTGGTTCCTTGAAATATTGCTCAATAAGACCTATCTGAGCGTTTAGTATTGCAAGGTTTTTCAAGCTAAGAACCATATCATCAATCTTATTTTTGTAGTTAGTATCAGGGTCCTGAGCAAGGCGTACAAGTTCAATTTCCTCATAATACTTATCGTTCCCCAATTTGTTTAATAAATCTAATTTTAGATTTGCCATAGTTTTTTAATTATTAAATTAATTATTATTTTTTGTAAATTTAGCAATATTAATTAGAAGTTGCAAGTAAAATTAAACAATTTCTAAAACATTTCTTTTTGAGTTAATTGATTTATCATAAATAGTATATACTTCAATTAGGATATTTATGATATTTTTATTTTTTTGATTATCAATCTCAAAAATATCCCGCCAAAAATTTTCAAAATACTCAATAGATATTTCTGAATTATTTTTTTTCTTATAAAACTCATGATAATAGTATAAAAAGAAGTATTCTTTTAATTCGTCATTGTCACTAAAATTAATATCTTCCTCCTTAAACTCATCACATACTTTATTAAAGCACCACGTATAATGATTACGAATATCATTGTCATCATTTAGACTTTCCTTATCAAGATAATACTTATAAATATAACGTAATAAGTTTAATGAAAAGTCCTTATAAACCTCAACTCTGTCTTTAATTATATAATGTTTCTGTGATTTACTCATTAGTATAGATTAAAATATTCTTTCTTCATTATATTTAAATCAATTTCGCCATTATATCCATCAATTTTACCAATTGAAGTAAATTGCCATATTTTCCACTCATTCCACCCTTTTGGTATTGACGGCAGACTTTTTTCGGGATTATTAATGTATGCTGCAATCCATAATGGATTAGTATTAAATGATGAACTTGTATTTGTGTCAATAAAACTTTTGTATGAATATATAATTACGGAAATATTTTGCTCACGTAATTTACAAATAAATGCTTTAATGAACCTATTCATATGATCAACTTTATCCGTCCAAATGTTATCGCTAGAATATGATTCAATATCTAAAACTAACGGTAAATCAGCTTTGGGTAAGAATTTAACATGGCTGATAACATTATTAGCTTCTTCAATTGCATCATCTTCAGGATTTGCCACATTCCCCGGCCTTGCAAAATGGTAATAGCCAACTTTCACATTATTTTTTTGCGCTTCTAAAATTCTCGCCTTTATATTATAAATGTTGTCTTCGTGACCAGTAGTTCCTTCGGTAATTTTAATAAAAGCAAACTCAATTCCTGCTGCTTTTACTTTACTCCATGTAATGTCTTTTTGATATTTTGAGCAATCTAAACCTAACACACAATCTAAATTCTCAATTCTTTTTTTCGATATATTCGGTAACATATTTTATATTTTATTATAAATACTTTATAAATGAAAAGGGTGCTAATAATTAGCACCCACAAATTTAATAAAATTTTACTTAAAATTTACTAAAATCCACGATTTTTTCTTACATTCTTTGTGTCAATATAATCTGCAGGTCTATAGCCAAGTAGATGTTTCATTTTATCATATTGTTCATTAACCATTGGTTTACCAACTTGAATATTTTCATTTAATGACTTTATTTGGTTTTTTATAGCAATAACATTTTTACCATCAGTATAAAATTTATGTGTAGATATTAAATTAACAACCGCTTCATTAACAATGACTTTATTATCAATAGATTTACTATTATATGTGTTACCTAATCCAGTAAAATCTAGTTCAAATAAATCCTCAACATTTGATTTTAATTTAACTTCGTTTAATTTGAAATCAATTAAGTGTCTTTTATTTAACGCATCAATATATCTTCCAGTAATCATTGATTCATTAACCCCATCTCTTTCATTCCAACCACTTTTTTCTTTATCAAACTGGTTCTTTTTAATCCCATCTTCTACTGGTTGAGTATCCTTATTATACATTGGGGCACCAGCTCTAAATTTTAATTTGTCCTGTCTTTGTTTATATAACTTGTCACCCATATCTGCTTTCATTCGATCCTCAAAACGTTGATCGGGCTTGTTATCATAAACCAAGTCTTGTTGCCCAAGTCTATACATATCGACTTCATTTTGTTCATCTTCGGTAAAATTACGTTTAGGAACTTCATCACCCCCATCATTAGTGCTATTACCAACGTTTTTCAAAGCCTCACCTTTAGTTGTGCTTAGCTCTTTCTTTTCAATATCTTGTGTTAATTTTTGTGGATTATCAACATTTGTTTGTTGATCTTTCCATTCCAATTCATCTTCAATATCAATAATTTCTTTAGTACCACTATGTTGTAAATCCTTTTTAAAATTTGTGGGGTTTTGTGAAATTACACGTTCTCTTGTGATCTCAGATGATATTTTTCTATCTTCATTCATTTTAATTAATTTTTGGTGATGAATTGAGTATGCGTCCAATTCTCTATTTAATTCTTCAAATAATTTTATTGTTTCTGATTCATTAATTCCAGCAGTTGTTTGTGTACCCGTCGGTACATTACTGCTTTGATCACTTGTTGGTGTAGCATAATTCGCCATTGATGGGATACTTGGCCTTGCTATCATACTTTGTGATGTTTCTTCGTTAACTTCGTCATCTGTTAATTTAAATGTCGCTCCTGATTTTTTCATATCTTCCATTTTGTTTAAAAATCTTTCATTATCAATATTATGTCCCCAATTTTTATTTGGGTTAATTTCTATTCCTCGATTATTAGCTAAGAATTTATATTTACCATCATTATCTAAATAGTATATTTTGTTGTTATTATCATCTAATTTTATATATCTCATCCAAAATTTAGGATTTTGTTGAATTAAATAATTATTTTCATTATTACCTAACTTATATGGCTTTAATTGATATTGTTCTTGTGACGATGAACCGACAATATACGTTGCACCATGTGACTTACCATAATCATCATTTTCAAAAACAGAAACGCCACCAAATTTATTTGTTTTTGTTGGTAACCAACCTATTTGTTTTAAAAATTGTGGTTCTGGTATATGATATTCTTCATTAACTCTTTCTGGTAGTTTTTTATGTTTAGTACTAGCAAAATCTTCAACATCCTCTGGACTTACAGTTTTTGCAATTTTTTTCACAGCACCACCTACTTTATTTGGGCTTAACTTTCCTGCTTGTACAGCATGTGCCATGCCGAACAAACGTTGTTGTGCCTTTGACTTAGCAATTTCATCAATTACTTCATCTTCCATAAGATTTATGTTAGGTGTATCGGTGGTTCCTTTGTTAAGTGTGTTTAATTCAGTATTAATATCTTCGTCATCCCAACCTTTTACAGTATCGCTATTAAAAGCAGATGTTTTATTAATAATGCGGTTAACAGCTACTTCACGATTATTGACTTGTTCATTAAATTCTGCTTGATGCGACAAATCAACCTCATTTAATTCATGGACATATTTTTCAAAACTAGATGGATCGGTTAGATAATTGCTTTCTTGTATAATAGTACCACCCTTCCATATTGGTTTGCGCATTGGTGAACCTTTACTACCTAAAAGATCACCTTTATTACTCCACGCAGCAGGACCAACATATGCACCAGATGATGCTGATGTAGTTGTTTCATCAACTTTGTTATTATAACCTAATGCCGGTGAAAATGCCCCAGCACCTGCTGCACCAGTTGTTTCTTGTATTCCATTTAGAACTTCAAGATTATACCCCAATCCTTCGAGTTCCCCTTTAAGTTCATTATATTCCTCTGGAGTAGCAAGGCGGCTTTCTTTAGCGTATTCAGGGCTTGCTGAGCTATGTTGCCCAACATGCGAATAAGCGGTTTTATTTTTACCGCCACTATCAAAATTTTCCTCTGGAAAATATGCAAATAAATCAGGGTCTTCTGGATTTTTTTCATTAACTAGAAATATTACTTTTGTTAGGGGTTCACTATTTTCATCAACAACTGTTTTTTGTTGCTTAGGTAATCCCGATTGTGCCATTTTCTTCTCTCCAGCTTTTTTTAATTGATTAATGCCACTATGATCTCTTCTTTTCTTTTCTTTAGGAATCGACATTTTATATTTTTGTAAATATTTTGGACTATTAAGCACATAGTCGTTGAAAATAAGGTTCATTATTGTCTCATTATAGTGATACCCATAGCGTTGCTCCCCCATTTCAGCCATTTCATTATAAATGACAGATAGTTTAGGATCACTAAACACCAAACCCTCCATTTTTGGTAAACTGAAAATCTTTTTCTTTAATGAAAATTCACTTTCGCTTAATAAACTATCAATTTCATTTAATTGTACATTATTTTGTACCATAGTTTTTTTAAAACCATTTTCAAATTTTTGTGATTGACTGTTAACTGGTTTATTTAATGTTGGTTTCGCATTCATAATTAAATATTTTATCTATTTTCATAATATATTGAGAAGCATCTATTTGATATCTGATTTCCAAAACTCTTTCTTTTGCCATAATACTTTATAAACTGATTCCATAGCATTTTTTATTGTTGAGATTAGTTCATTTCTCGTTTGGCTATTTGATTTAGCAAGAACCTTTTTCATTTCTTTATCTAAAGCATCATTAACAAACTTATTTATTTCATCTTTAACGATTTTCTTAATTTCATTATTATCCATATCGTGCTTATCAATTAAATATAAATACTTGAAGAACACAAAAAAATGGACATAAATAAAAAAGAACATATATTATTAGCATACGTTCTTTTTTTACAAAAATGATTTAAAATTTTAACATTATTTCACTAAATAATAAATGCCACCAACACCTACCGCACCTAAACCAACATGAAATAACGTTTTTCCATTTCGAATAAAAAAGTTTTCAAATTTTTGCCATCCATTTGGATTTACAAATTCTTTTGTCAAATTTGGTATTGCATAACTTTCAATATCAACAGTTTTAAAAAATCCATTAGAGTTTGATACACTAAAGGTTATTGGATATCCCTTCTTTTTTTCATTCTTCCATTGGAAATCAATAAATTGTGAATTTGGAAAGTATAGCGAATTAATACTTAATGTTGGCTGTGTTAACGAATTTATTGGTAGCACATTCCCAACAGTAAAATTATATTCAACTTCATTGCTATCGTTTTTATATGAATCACTAAAGGTAATTTTTCTATTTGTTGTATCAACAATTGTTTGTCCTTTATGTAATAGTGAATCGATTTTTACCGTACTTTTTATCAATGCCGCTGCAATTACATCACTTTTTTTATTAGCTTCAACAATCCTGTTAATGAGTTCTTTTTGTAATGAATTTAATTGATTATTTATCTTTTCAAGATTGCCAATACTTTGTTGTATTGTTAATTTTTCTGCAACCCATTCATTTCTGATATTCTGATAATATTTAACAGAATCTAATAAAGCATCTTTTAATTTTACTTCAACCTGATTATCATTTTTTAATTTACTAATTTTACTATGTTGAAAGTAAATAATTCCTCCCATAATAATTATAACACCAATTACTATTAATATTATGTTTCGTGATATGTTTTTCATATTTAAATATATTAATTATTCAAAATATTATTTCTCCAATACTTATAAAAGGTATCATAATATGATTCAACCCTTTTAATGATTTTATCATTTTCCGGATTATCTGGTGTAAAATCTTCAAGATAGTTGAATTCAACGCCAGATGTACTTTCATCAGGGGTTACTTTATAAATAAATTGAATAATCCCATCAATTGTCCCACCCCAAAAAATTAAATTATCATAAACCTCTAGATCGATGAACTTAACGTTAATGTTCATGTCCGAGAAGAAATTATTGAATTTTTCTTCTTCACGAGCCTGATCATAAACAGTTTTTTTATTCTGTTTATTTTCATCGTCATTATGTTCAACATTTTCATTAATTCCACGTGTAATTTTTAACATATCACGCATGCTTAAGTCATTTTTTTGTGTATTCGTTGTTTCAGCAACATAATTGCCATTACGTATACGTTTTATAAATTCTCTCATTTGTATTGGAGATGGTTTATCGTTTATTGTTGTTTTGTTCATGATAATAAATACTCATTTACTTTGTAATAATTTATTAAATTTTTCTATATCAAATAATGGATTAACATCACTACTATCTTCAATATAATTACTCCTAAAAACAATTCCTCTAAATTTTAGTATATCCTTATGGTAGTAGTTAAAATCGACACAAATTTTTGGAATATTATATTGTTCACAAAGTTTTTTACATAATTGTGCTACGCTTTTAGTTTGCTCATCAGGTATTTTTTCCCAATAATTATAACCAAACCATGTTTTCTCAACAACATTATTTTCATCACATTCTTCATTAATCCAATTAACATACCGATTTTGCAATGCTTCATATAAACATCCCATATTTTCTAACACAATTGATATTGACTGTTTATCAGCATTTTTAATTCCTAAAAAATCTGTGTGAAAATCGCTATTATAGTGCTGATATATCGTTCCATTTCTAGACACAGTAAAAGTGTTCCATTTTTTTGTTTTGCCAAAATCTTTATGTAATAGCCTTGTAATATGATAACTATCTTTTCTTAAACTAGCTGCTAATACGATTTGTGTTTTAGCTATTCGTGTTTTATATCGATTAATCTCATTAATCTGATATGTTGTTTCATCTATTTGCATTATAATTAATTATTAACGTATTCAACCTCAATACCTGCCTCATTAAATATTGTCAATTTAATTTCCAATGTTTATTCATTCTAATCTTTTTCGCACGTTTCATTAGGTCATCTAATTTATCATAATCATCCATCGGATCGGCAATTGTTAATTTTCCTAAATCATCAACTAACTTAAGTGCTTTCTTAATTAAATCTGCCTTTTCTTTGTTTTCTGTCATGTTATTTCATATTTTCTAATATTCGATATGAATCATCAAAGCTTTCAACAATATCTAATGCTTCTTGATATGTTTTTGATATATATCTCCTTTTACCTACGGTATTAAAAACACTGACGTTATCCATATCCTTTAAGAATTCATCAACGAGCTTATTTGTACCGATAATTGTTGTTTTTTCCTTAATTAATTCTTTTAATTCCAACCCACTAATAACTTTATCACCAACATTAATTTTTCCGTTACCGTATATAAAAGTAATTAATGTACGATATCTATCACGTTTTAAATAAAACTTTTCAAATTTTTGTTCATTTATTACCAATAATTTAAATTCATACCATTCTCTAAAATAAATTCCGCCAAAAATTAAAAATTCACTAAGTATTGCAATAAAAATAAATAATATAATATTTTGAATATTTTCATCATCAATATTTATATTAGAATTATTTTGTTTTATTTCAAGTGCATTAATCTTTGCAACATATTCGGCATTAATTAAATTAATTTCATTTTTTGTTTCATCAATTTTTTTATCATTCTTATCAATATCGCTACGATATCCAGCTTTTATACTTTCCCAACCAATTGGTGTTTTTTCTATTCTTTGACTTATTGCTTTATTAAGTTCAATTAATTCTTGAATGTAATTCAATTTTAACGTTTTTTGAGCTTCAAATATTTGAGTTATACTGTCTTTATTTACCTTTGTTAAATTCTCCACAACATTTTTTTTATATGTTCCAATATTCCCAAGATTTTTTGATCCAATTATTGATATATAAAAACTTAATATAATTATCACAATTGAAACTAATAACCAACTTGTTGAGGCTAATCTCATTTTTGCTTTCACATATTCATTAGAAAAATTTCGAATAACATATCGTTTAATTACTTCAAATGCAACCAATATTAATATTGTAATTATTGCTGCAATAAATTCACCCATAAAACCATCAATAATATGTATGTTTATTGCCTTCAGCAAGCCCGGATAAACTAAAAAAATTGAGAAGAAAATTGAAAGCATATTACCCAAAAAGGATAAACGAAATAACCACCAATCCAACCCCCTATTGCTTTCCTCAAAATCCTTTTTATTGTTTTTTTTCCTTAATAAATCATATTTATTTACATCCATAATCAATTAAATTTTTTTGTATATACATACTTTAATTTCAATTTTATTCAAGAACCAATGATGATATTCCATCGGCATCTGATTGTACTTCAATCAAATAATCTGGATTAATATTGGCGTTATGCTCAATAATTAAAACTTTGTTTATGTTATTTTTTATTAGTTGGAGAACTTCAATAAACTCTTCAATACTATTTTCATCCAATTTGCCCATTACCTCATCTAATAGAAAGATTGCTGGTTTTGCTTTTACATTTATCTGATTCAATGCAAATTTCAACACAATACTTGAAAATGTCCTCTCTTTGCCACTAGCACTAATACAATCGATAATTGCTTGAGGTCTATCATTATAAACTAATTTAGGTTTTAAATCATCAGCATCTAACCATACTTTAAATTGTGCAACGGATAATATTTTCTCAAGAGTTACATTAATCTTTGGAATAATATAATTACTTAACATTTGCTTTGGAATACCATCACGATGTACACATTTCTTATATAAATTAATAATAGTATCCTGATATTCTTGTTGTTTAAATTCAATAATTAATTGTTCGCTATTTTTAACTCTTAATTGTTTTTCAGCAACACTAGTTTTTTTGATATAAATATCCTCCTTTAAATCATTTTCAATTTCTTCTAACGATATTAATTTTTGTTTCGATGCATCAATTCCCTTTTCAATTTTTTTATTTTCCTCAATTTGAATTAAGCTATTTTCATAGCTTATTATTTTTTGTTCATTAATTGTTATTTTTAGTTCTTCATTTTGAATTTTTATTGGGATATTATCTAATTCCAATTGAAGTTCTTTGCGTTTATTCACATCATTCATATCATTAGTAAGCTGACCAATTTCTTTAAGAATGACATCCATGTTTAGGGAATATTGTTCAATTTCGTTTTCAACTGATTTAATGTCTGATTTTAGTTTATCAATATTTTTTTGATGTGTGATTTTATCGATGCTTTCTTTAATTGTTATCTTATCGGCAATATCAAACATTTCACTTTCCTTAATTTCAATCATTTTTTTTATATGATCTTGATGCTCCTTTTTATTTATGACCTGTCCGCATTGACTACAAATTTTACTGTTTTTAAGTTCAATTATTTCATTTTTAAGCTTAACCCCATCTTGTTTTAATCTAAAAATCTCACCATTAATTATTTCAATTGTGTGTTCCTCATCTCGAATAGTTTGTTCAATTGTTTTTATTTTTAACTTTAGGTTATATTCATTTAATTTAAATTCATTTTTTTTCACATTAAGCTCCTCAAGTCTATTCTCATCATAAGTTTCTTTTAGTTGAGTAATGCTTTGTATTAAAACCTTCTCACGTACCTTAAATTCAACAACATTTTGTTTGTTGATGTCAATATGCTCCTGTACATCATTCACATCTAAATTATATGTTTCTGAATCAATTTTATATAATTTTTTCGTTAGGTCTTCAACATATTTTTTACCAACATTAATTCTATTATGTGCATCAGGTAATTTATTTGTTTCAATATCAATGATGTTTGATTGAATCGATTTAATTTCCTCAGTTAATTTAGTAATATCATTTGTCGTTACCTCAACATTACATGATATTCTTGACTTTTCATTTGCCCTTTTTTGATAAGATTTAATTCCATCTAATTTTTTGTCAAAAATATCTAATCCGCTATCATATAATAACGAATCAATAAATATTGCCATGTCGCTAGATAATATTCTATTAAGTGTATCGGAAGTTGTCATTACAATTCTCATGAAGTTATCATAAGTACCAATAATATTTTCAATATTACTTTGAGTTAAAACTCTCCTGTCCTCATTAAGATTGTCTAATACAGTTTCTGAATTCAATTCATCGTCAGGCGTTGTAAGTAAATAATATTCTAATACAGTGGGAGCACCATTAATTTCACCATCTTTTGATTTCGTGATTTCAGTTTTTCTTTTAATTCCAAAATATTCATTATTTGCTTCAATAACAATATATGTTTCACAAGATTTTGCATCGTTTCTGTTATTAACAAACCTTTTATCACCAAATTTTAGTCGAGTTTCGGTTTCTAATGTTTTATTAAATAATGTATATGTAATAGCTTTCAATATCGTTGTTTTACCAGCAGTATTTAATCCGGTAATTTGAAATAATCCATCCATATCTCTCCAATCAATATTAAATTCACCATATGACATAAAGTTTTTACCACCAAATCTAATTATATTCCACTCAATTTGCTTGCTGTTTGAAATATTAATTTCATTTAAAATTTCTTCATCCAATGATATGACATCATTGATTAACTGGTCTTCAACACCTATTTTAGTTAGATATTCTTTAAATATTTCATGTTGAACCGATTTTTCAGTAATGTTTTCCAATGTAACATTTTCATTTACCTCAAGTTTTTCAGATTCAAGAAATTCATTTTTATTTGCAATTGAAGTTATGGTATTACCATATTTTAATTTAATATGTTCAGTTATTTTTCGTTCATTATCCTTGTTTCTTGTTTGCGGTAGAGTATTCCAAATAAATCTAATTCTCATAAATTTAGTTGGGTTATTAATTTCAATATCTAAGTCATCAAAATCAACATACTGACTAATTTTAATGTTCTTAAATGAATATTCATTTTCAATAGGTATTTCTTGTACTGACTTATTAATAATATCCCATAGTAAGTATCCATGAAAATTATCATCTCCCTCAGAAAAGTCCTGTGACAATAAACTACTTGAGTATGCTTTAGTTCTGTCTTTATTTAAAAATTGTTGAAGATGAATGTCACCCAAAAATGAATAGTCACCTTTAAAATCATTTAACTTATAATAAGATTTACTTTTCATTTCAAATCCGGTTGTTGATTTACAACCATTAATCGGATCATGAAATAAATCAATAAATGTTTTATCTATGGGTTTATTCTTTATATGTTCTTTGCCTTCTTTGCTTATCCAAGGATCGTTTTTAGCATCACCATGATGCCAAACAGCCCAGATTATATTTTCATCATCATAAAATCCGGTTTTATCGTAGTATATAACATTGTCGTTATTCAATGTTTTGATAATGGCTTTAACACTATCAATTCTCTTTATGTTTTTTTTTCTAAAATCGTGATTACCCCTAGTTACTCGAACAGGTGCAATTTTGCTTAAATCATTAAGTAAGTTATTTGCCATAATTAGCTGCTCGCCCTGTAAATCCAAATAATCATGAACTAAATCACCAACAATTACAATTCTATCGGGTTTATTCTTTCTTAGTGATTCAACTAATCTTTTAAAAACTTTTTCATATTCATTATTGCGTGTTGGGGTTTTACGCATATGCAAATCAGAAATGTGAGCAATTTTAGCTATCATATATAATATTTTTTCACAAATATATTAATATTTAATCAATGTTGCAAGCAATTATTATTAAGTCCGATCTAATATTACCTGACAAATTATCATACATAACACTAAAATAATTCAATTATTGTCAGAACTAAATCACAGATACTGTAAAGATGTCAGTATCAATATGTTGGCATCAAATTTGGATTTAACGACATTAAAATAATTTTATTTTAAAAAAATTAAAACTATGTTGACAATGTATGTAAAACCACAAATGGATTTATTTTTCGATAATTTCTTTAATTATCGCACTAATGACACTATGGTTAAAACACCGGTTCATGATGTAATCGAAAATGAAAAGGAATTTCAAATTGAGTTATTATTAGCTGGGATTAAAAAAGATGATATCAATATTGATATTGAAAATGACATTCTTACAATCAGTGCTGAACGTAAAGAAGATAAAGATTTAAAGTATAATCGTAAGGAAACCTATTTTGGAAAATATAAAAGGGGATTCACACTTTCAGATGAAATTGATAAGGAAAATATTAGTGCTTCATTTGTCGATGGGATATTAAAAGTAATTGTTCCTAAATTAAACAAACCGACGAAGTTAAGTAAAAAAGTAATTAAAATTACTTAAAATAATTGAGGTGCTGCTTGCACCTCAATTTTATTCATAATCAAAATTTATATTATTTTTCTTTAATTTTGTTTTAATATAATTAACCCTATTACTTACTGTTGAGCTTGTTATATTAAATTCTTTTCCAATTTCATTATAATCATATCCTTGAATATATTTCATATCAAGTAATGTATAATCTTGGGGTGACAATTGTGCTGATATGTAATTAATTGAATTATTTGTTTCAAATGTATTATTACTAGTATTTGCAGATGCAAATGTTAATGAATTAAAATTATTTGTTGTAGTAAAATGTGATGTAGAAGCTGTAAATAACGTATTACCATTAGATATGGAATTATTATATCCGTCAATATTCACTGTAGTTGTAGTATTACTTCTCCATTTATCAATCATATAATTTTTAGCAATACTGAAAACCCATGACATAAACTTCGATTTTGTTTCATCAAATGTGTTTATATTCATGAAAACTTTAATCATTATTTCAGAAACATCGTCATCAAGGTCATGACATAATGAATATTTATTTTTTAAAAACCTTTCAACTAATTTTTTATATTTGTTATATAATATCTCTTGTGCCTTTTGACTTCCATTCAAAGTATTTTGAATTAGCGTCATATCTTCGTTTTCTATCGTCATATGGATTTTGTAGCTTTGTTATAAAATAATCATTGACATTTAAATTTCTTGCAGTTTTTATTGCATAAAGTACCGCATCAATCCCCTGATTTCTATATAATTCGTCCAAATCTTCATTTGTTGGCAATTTAATTATTTTAATTTTTTCTTCACAATCAACATAAATACTACGAAGAGTATAATATGCTTCAATACTATTCTTATAGGCATCAGGGTCCAATAGAATAACAACTGGTGGTTTTAACTCAACCAATTTATGAAATAATGCAATTGAGATTGTTTTTCCTAATAAAGGTATGGCATTAGGAATACGGAACATTTCGAAAACGCCCTCAACAATAAAAATCATTGCGTCCCAATTAATTAGTCCTTCATTAAAAATGATTTTACTTTTATCTGAATTGGGGTTATCATATTTTTTCTTTTTCTCATTAGGATCATAACTTCTTCCAACAAAATAATTAATCTCACCATTTATTCCATATGATGGTATTATGATTCGTTTTGCATATTTTCCTGTGGTACAAAAACCAAGCCTATATTTTAAAATAACATTTCTTGATATTTTTCTTTCATTAACTAAATAATTATACGCTTCGAAATGCTCTAAATTGTTTTCACTCATTTTTGAAAAAAATATCATTTCATCAGGAAGCTTTACTAATAATTCCTCAATTTCATTATCATCGTCATTCCAGAAATAGTCGTTTCCAAGAATTGATTTATATGATTTATATAATTCATAATCAGCATGTGAACCATACAACCTAATTAATTTACCCAAAGAACCGCTAAATTTAGGGTCTTGACAGGACCAACAGCGAAAAACATTTTTTGCTGTATTAATCTCTAGATTATGTTTACCATCACCATGTGGTAGTCCACTTAGTTCGGAACAGCGTGGACAATCTACCTGTAATTGATTGCTAACATTCAACCCCTTAACATCGCCAAAAATATTTTCAATAATGCTGTGAAACTCTATTCCACGTATATTACCGTTCATAAAAAGCTACAAAAAATTACTAATTAGATTTTCTTGTTTGTATACCATAATACAAAAGTAAACAAAAAATGCTTTAAAGCAAATAGTCTAAAGCATTTTTGTTATGAAGTTTTAATATTAATATCGTTTTTCGTTTTCCAGAAACGGAAAAAATGTGATTAAACGATTAAGAAATCCCGGACAATATATCCTAAAATTACCAATACCTGTATTTGGATCAGTTCCTAATTTAATGTGATTATTCTGAAGTTCATTAAATAATTCAATTACTTTAATACCTGTATTATCTAATGTTGAGAAATTACCAGATTTTAATTGTTGATTTTCAATGAATATTTTTTCATAATCACCTTTTGCAACAGCAATTTCTGCTTTAAGGTTTTTATTTGATTCAGATAATAATGATACTTGTTCTTCAAGCCATTCGACACTAACATTTGATCCGCTTGTATCTTCAGCTACAACCAATTTTTCTTCAATAATTGGTGTTAACTGTACGTCCGATAAAAGTTCTTCAACCTTTTTTTTTGCCCTAGCATCTCGTTCATCAGCTTGTGTGATTGCTTTTTGTTTGATTTTATTCTCAGCGGGTTTTTTTGCAATCGGTTTTACATTTTTACTATTACCTTTTGCTAATTTTAATAAATTTTTTTCTGCCATAATTATTCAATTATTAAGTTACTATTTAAATGTGCAATTAATCCGTAATCATAATTCCATATAAAAGCATCAGCGGCTTTAATTTGCCCAACAAACCCTTTTTTATGGTGCCATTCCTCAGTTCCAGTTAAACTTGAGAGATACCTGATAGTAACACCTAAGTCTTCATTCAGTTCTCTTGATTTATTTAATTCATATTTCATATTACGTTTACGGTGTATGTGGCCTAAATGCCATTCATGAAATTTGGTTTCACTCCACATTGGTTTTGATTCGATATCAGTTGCCATAATCATTGGTAATGAACTTTCCTTTTCTTCACTACCATGTGTTAAACCTAACAATAAATTACCAAAACGATAATACTTTCTAGGTGAAGCACCACAATTAATATTTACGGTCGGATCATTGTTGAACCACGCCTCAAGATATTTCCCCATATAATGACTACGCTCAAGATCATGATTTCCCGGTATAACCACAACATCAATTGGAACGCCCGTTTGTTTTAATATATTAATTCCATCGACAAGTAATCTCACACCAACGTTAAATGTTTTTTGCCAACGCAAATCTTCATCTTGCTGAGTACCTTTCGTTGTTGTATTAAATATTGTGTCACTATTAAAGAAATCATTTCCGATTGGGAATAAAATTCTGGAAAATTCAAATCTGCTTGCTCTATATAATAAATTCCTAATTGTAATTAAGAATCTTTCACGAGCAATTTTTGTGTCATAATTTTCAAATGTTTCACCACCCCAAGCAAGCTTACCGATATGTAAATCAAATATTGATATTTCTAATAAATTATTCTCAGTTGTTTTTTTAGGATATTCAGGTGTCCAGTCAAATACTGGTGGCTGATAACTTTTTGCCATTTTTTTGAATATTTTCTCAATATCTAATGCATCAGCCAATTTAACATCTCTTTCTAAACGTGCCTTAACTTGCCAATTTTGAATTGTTTCAGGATTTGCATTTTTCCAGCTAGTCACATCCCATTTATTAATTGTATGTTCTTTTACTTTCCAAATATTTAAATCAACATTAGTTGCTTTCAGTAATTCATCTAATGTTTTAACATGGTCTATTGGGTAGTTACTATTACTTTTCCATTCAATATTTGCATTATTTTTATCATATTTCGTGGTGATTTTCCCATCAGAACGTTTTTCAGTAACTTCATTATTAATGCTAAATAATGTCTCACCACTTTTATTCTTTATAATGAATATTTGCTTATCGTCATCAGTTATTTTATTTTTTGATTCTGATGTATCATTAAATAATGCATTTTTATACTGAGTATATGCGTTTTCGAACAATGAAAACAAATCATCATCAAGCGTTCCGTTTTCATAATATTCATAAACTAACGCTTTTATATTTTTCACATATGTATCTGAATAACCACATTTAACTGACGCTTCTTTAACAGAAATTTGATTTTTCATTGCATATTGAATAACCTCGACGGCTTTCTCAATTCTTTCTTTCTTCATATTAAAAATATTTGAATTATATTAATTTTTGTCAAATTTATACTAAATAATATTAATTTACAAGGTTTTATATAAAAACATTATTATTTTCAACTAAAACTTTAATATTTTTTTCAATTTTTTCACAATCATCTTTAAATGTAACTTCATTTTCAAGTGAAAGCTTAAACCATTCGCCCTCCATACGATAATGCGAATATCTCATGTGTAGTGCCTTTTCAATTTTACTCGCAAACTCTGATTCATAGGTTTCAATTAATTTTAATTCAGATGAATTACCAGTATTTAATTCTTTTATCCTCTTATTTGGATGTTTTGATATTCCAATCTTATAGTAGCTATTTTCTAATGAATGTATTAGATACACATATTTCATCATTTATTTTGAGTATTTTTCCAATAGCTTTAATTTAATCATTCCACTATAACCACAAGCATATGCGTCTGACATATCAAAATTAATATTACTTGGTTGGTTTTTCTTATTATAAAACCATTCGATTTGTGGTTCTAATTCACATACTTTTCTCCAAATATACAACTTTTTTTCATCACGAAATTCAACTGGAAATGAAAGTGTTTCAACAATTTCAATTTCACCAGTTTTTCTATTTTTTCTTTTTGTTGTATTAATCAATTCAGGTAAGAATAATTTACGTGATTCATGAACGCTTATTTTTACTGGATAAACTTCAAATACTCTATATAATATATACCGACATATCCCATTAAATCCGAACAATAATGATACGGTATTAGAATTATTACTTCCACCCAATGGTTCTTCAACAATAATTTCAACAATTTCCCCATTTAATTCATTTAAAATTCGTTCTTTATAATCAAGAACATATTTTCTAAAAATTTCTGCTTTATGAATATCCCTATCTTCAATAGGAACGTTCTTATCTGTTTTTAACTCAAGATGTTTAAGTTCAATGAGTTTACCATTATCATCCCATAATGCAGTACCAATGTTTGTTGTGCTTATATCTAATGACCAAAAATATTTTTCCATGATAATTAATTTATAAAGTTATACGTTATTTTCGTGAGATTCTTTATTTTCATCAATTAATTTCTGAATATTTTTAGGGTTTTTTAAATATAATTTAATTAAATCTTCAATAACACCACCAATCTTCATACTTTTTCCTTTGCATAATAATTTAAATTTATTATGTACATTACCATCAATTATAATTGATTTCGGCTTCATTTCAATATCTTTCATATTTATTATGTATAATTATTATTATAATTTTATAATAAATACTAAAAAAAAATAAAAAAATATAATTTTTTATGGTTTCTAAAAATCTAACTCGAACAATATTGTTCTAGAAATTGTTGCATCTTTTGGAACGGGATTATTTAATTTCCCAATAGCAACTAAGTTTTTATTACTATCATACAACCCTATTTCACTGATAAATACCGTAGAACTACCATCCCACGTCATATTAGTACTTGAATTAAATTCATCTAATGTTAAATTTATTGAATAATCAAGGGTATATACATCAGCTTTAATTGACGTTGTTACGTTACCAAAGAAATATTCTTCATCTCCAAAGCATAATTGATCTGTCTGTGTTGATGATGGATATGATAGATAGTCTAATTTATATTCGTCATAACTATCATAACTATTTAATGGCATTTTAAATACAACACTATTTAATTGAGTTGGAGTTAAGAATCCTGAGCCAGTATAACCAGCAATTTGATCGGTAACATCTAAATATTTCCAACTAGTTGAATCAGGCTTTGTTGTCACCCCAGAAATATTTTGAACAACTTGTGCAATGATATATATTCTATGAACCGAATATCCAGTACTATCCATTCCATCACTTAAAAATTTAAAATCATTAACATCTTTAAAATTAACTCTAATTTCTTGCATTGAAATGTCATCAACAACTAATTGTAAATTATTAATGTAATTACAATGAATTGCTCGATTATAAGTACTTCCTGTTGGGACTAATGCATATGTTGTATAAACCGTATAACTATTCATTTTATTTTTTTTAGCTACCTATCGTATAATTTGGGAGTGTCCAAGACCTATTTGATTTATATGACATCGCAAATAATAATTCTTGATCTTCAATTACAAATATTTTTAAATCATTAAACACTTTACCAACAATATTACCATTCATATCACATAAATCATAATATGTTGTATTAAGTGATTTAGTATTACCTGTTAATATCTTTGAGCTACCACTAGCGATTAATGTAACACCTAATTCCTTATTAGTAGACTTATGCCACATAATTGTTGGAATTTCTAATTTTGATGTGTCTAATAAAAATCCCTCAGCATATACATTTGCTGGAGATGAATTGGTGTAATGTATAACACCTAATTTTTTATATGTAGGTGCTTGATTTTGAATATATGAGACAAATCCACCAAGTGCTTTATTTTTAAATTGTGTATATTTTACTTTGCCAAGTTCTACACCAGCAATTTCTTCTGTATATATTATTGACATATTCCAAAATGGAAATATTATTGTTGGAGACTGACTATTTTGTAAAAAGGTTATTACACTATTGTCGAGATATTCTGTCGGTGTCATATTCATAGCAGTATCACCACTATAATTAATTTGATTATAATAAATTATTGCACCGGCATATACTGTACTAGAAATTCCCATTCCGCTAAAATCAGGTAACTCTCTGTCTACACTTACATTTACACTTCCAGTTGATAACTTATCACTACCATTGATCGCAGTAATCTTATAAAATAAATTAGGTGTTGAATATGCTTTATTAACACTATATCCAGTGGTACTATCACCATGTGTCCATCTAATTAAAATTAAATCACCAATAGCTGGTTCTTCGCCACTTGTACCGTATAATGGTGATTTAAGTAAATTCAATGTTAATCCACCAGCAATATTACTAACCTGTATCATTACATCGGGTTGCTTGACATGATTACTATCAACAGTAAATGTTGTTCCACTATTACTAAAAAAACCTAATGAATTTACTGAATTTTCAACAGTATAACTAGTATTAGGTACCGATGTAATTTCATTAAAAGGATTTCCTGATAGTGATAATGTTCGTGGTATGTATGATATAATTTCAGGATTTTTATCTACTGGTTTTAATATTTCGGAATTAAATGTTGTATATCCGGTCACATCAGGATTTGCCTGAATTTCGCTATTAAAATTATAATCAATTTCACTATCACCAATAGCAAAATAATTAAAAGTTAATTCACCTTTAGATAATAATTCTCTACCTTTTGATGTTAATTTTATATTTAAAACTATTGGGTCCTTTTTTTCAATAAATGCCATTTAAATATTCTTTACAATAAATACAAATAAATAAATTTATTTTTAACTCGTAGTAACTTTTGTTTCAATCGTACCATATCCAACACCATGAGCATTTCTTGCAAATGCTCGATAAAAGGTGTTAGTTGAAGATGTTAATCCGCTAATAGTATTATTATAATTATATGGAAGTACTGGAACACTTGAACATATTGATACCTTGTTCATATGTGTTGGGTAATTTTCATATATTAAGTTAGTATTGGTTCCATATGCAGAAAACTGTGTATATAGTATACCATATTCAATAATTTCTGTGTTACCATCATTATTTATGGTGTTATTTGGCACATAAACTGTTGATGCTGTTGCAAATTGTGCGTTACCAGTAATTAAAATCGGATTTGAAAGCTCAATTGCTGCCGTCTGTCCTGTAAGTACATTACCGTAATATTCAACACCATCAACAATAAAATATGATCTATATCGATACTTTGCACTTGGAACTAAATCTGTTATAGTAAAATCGTATGAGTCATTTGTTAATGGTCCAATATTTAAAAAATTTGTTGTTGTCCAAGCCATATTAATTAATTATTAATTATCTTCATTATTATATCTCACTATAAATACTATGAGGTGTCCCAACAGCATAACTTCCAACAATATTTGTTATACTTGAGAGTGTTGCTGTAGCCATAGCCGATACTGCTGATGGATCAATACTATAAGCACAAGTATATAATTGTAATACATCACCATGATTAACTCTTATTGTTCCAAAACTTCCAGATTTAGTTACAGCTAACTTAGATGAGGCAATTCTTTGTGACCAACCAGAAATTGGTAAATCATTACACATAACATAAACGCAACCAATAGCAATTACTGGTAAATCTGTTTTGCCTTTACATAAATTATACGATATTTCGGCATAATACGAGTCACCAACTTGTGGTTGTGTAATTGTACCGGATTCAAACATATCAGTACTTGTTGTTGTACATGATATAATACTTGTAATAACATTAGTTATTGGTGGAATACCACTTACTTGTGATAATGTAACATACTTAGGACTTCCAACAGTTGGTGTATATTTCACGCAACCACTTCTTGCAGCACCAGTATTTTGTCCAATACTAATTGTTTGTACAATACCCGAAGGTGTTGGTGGATTTGGCGTTGCTGGTGTTAACCATGCAGTACTTGCAGAAGCTGTATAATAATTTGTTGTTTCACCGATAATTGTTACATTACAAGATGTTGCATTACTAGAAATACTACTAATTGTTTGTGGTGTTACGTTAAATTCAGCAAGACTTCCAATGCATTCATATTGCATACCATACCAATTAATATCTTGATAACATTGAATTGCATAACCGCCCGTTCCAACCAATGTACTTGTTGTACTAGAAGTATTTTGTTTCGTTTTACCTGATGGTAATAATACCGGAGCTTCCGTTGGTATTGTTAAGCTCAATGTACATCCTGATGCAGATAATAATGGTGTGCATACTACAGCAGCATATTGATATGTAGCTCCTTGTGTTAAGTTATTTATAGTAATTCTATATGTATTAGCGCATAAACCAATTGTTGTTAACGACTCCCATGTAGTATCAACGTCCTTTTTATATTTAATGCCATATTCAGTTATATTTGTACTTCCCGAAATATTATAACCTCCGGTATTTTCAATATATCCCATATCAACCCCATTCGTACCGGCAGTACCAATTTTTGTATCTACATGCAATACAAACGCTGGCGGTGTTAATGTTTGTGTTATTTGAAATGTACTACCATCGTCCCCCAAATATTGCAGCATTTCATTACCTCTTACATCTGTTGTTATTCCAGCATATAAATTTACACCCCTTTTATACGTAAATTTTTGTTTTGTGAACATACTATTACGAATCAATAATCCGCCCTTTTTAATTATAATTGTTGCAGATAACATCTGATCAATAAACCTTTGAAAAAATGCATTGTATTTACTTAAAAAGGGATATAGATTCTCAAACGTATAACCATTCGACTTTAATGTATCATTTACCGGTAATGTGCTTCTATTATAATACATTTCATATATTCTTAGGATGGTAGGATACCAACCGCCCTTAAAGTCAGTAATCGTTTTTCTATTTCTGGCGTTTATCATTTTTCTTTGAACCAACTCAAGAAATTCCAAAAATGATAATTGACTGATATCACCAATTCCAAAAACATCTGAAACCACTGGGGTAAATGCGGCATTTCCGCCAACGAGGTAATAAACACTAATAACATTACCATATCTTAGTCCCTTGGGTAAGAAAATCTCATAAGGATTCATTGTATTAATGCTATAGTCTTTATATGGTTCCAATGCAATACCATCAATTAATAATTTAATTTCGCTTGCATCATTAGCCTTATAATTAAGTTTATATACATATTTATTTGCACTATTATTAAAATATATTTTACTGTTATTAAAACTATCGATTCTAATTACTTCACTTCTTGCATTAATATCATCACTACCGTCAACTTGAACATAAGCAACCTGTACTTCGGGATTATCGACAAGAAATGCAATGACATCAGGATTTTGTAAAATAATTTGACTTGATCCTGTTGTATTATTTGGATCAACGATATAATCTGCGGTAAATTGTGGTGTTCCTTTAGTAAGTGCAATACCATTAATTGTAACCTGCACATCACCACGTGGCATTGTTGGTAATGGAATTATTGTCCCAGCTAAATTTACTTTAACTCTTGAAACAACATATTGCACACTAACACCAGTAACCGGTCGAGTATTTCCTGAATATATAAATGTTGCTTGAATAACGTCTCTTCTATTACCTGAATTAATTGCGTAATTACCATTTAGTATTGTAAATGAGTTACCAGTTATGTCATAATCAGCATTTGTCGTAACACCTGATGTGGTACCTGTTTTAGGTGCATTTAATAAAATACCATTATAACGAACTTCTAAATCACCTTGTGTTTTATCATAAGGCGTCGGTAATTGAAATGTGTTTTGAGTTCCGGTATAACTTAATGAAATATTTACATATGAAAATGGTAGTGTATACCCGCTATTATTCGCAGGAAAATCAATGTTCTTAATATAGTCAAATACATCATATTCGATTCCACGTGCAGTATCTAAAGCAATATCAACTGCTTTGGTGTTAAGTACTAATCTACTATCCTCCTGATAATATCTTGGCGTCGTGCTATGAATTCTTGTTGTCGCACCAGTCTGTACCCATGATTTTTTATTATCAACGGTCTGCATTAAATTAAATCCTGCCATTCTAAAGGCATCAAAATATCGTTCGCCACCATCGGTATCGCCAGAAATTTGAAAGTAAAATGTATTTGTTTCTAATGGTGCGATAGGATACCCACTAGTATCATAAGGTAATGAGTTTGTTGGAAAATCTTGTTGTGCCACCTGTACAGTATTGGGGTTTATTTTTCCCTCTACTGTGTATACATATTCGGTAATATTAATGAAAGGTTCGGGAATCCCAATTAATAAAAACATTGACTTTATTGTTTCACGAGTTCCTTTAGATTTCCAGAAGTAACTTGTATTATTTAAAATTCTTCTCCAAAGTTCAACATCAATTTCAGCAGGAAGTAGATCAACATTTAAGCTTCTTTCAGTATCATCAATTGATAGAAAACTATTAACCAATTCATTTTCATTAACCAATGAAAAATAATCCCAGCCAAACGTTTTTGATAAATTCTTTATTAATTGATCGGGTATGTTATTTAATTTATCATATGTGACCTTATTAATAAAAACTAATGAATCAACAAATTCTTTTATTTGATCGAACTCTTTACCATATATTCTTAAAAGTTTAGCTACCTTTCCGTCTTCGGTAAGATCATACGTTTTAAGTGACGATGGTGTTAAAAATCTAGCAATCAAATCTGTTTTAATTTTATCAAATTTTGCTCCAATTGTTAAAACAATTTGTAAAAACCTTTGATAAATTGGTGTGTCAATATCAATATTATATCCATCTCCTGTTGGCCAAACATTTATTGTGTTTGAATATATTATTGTGCCATTATCAAGTAAGGTTGGCGTTTTTAATGTAAATTTAAATCCATTTGCTTCATCCCTCTCAGAAACGATATATGCTTCATATGGATTTAATAGTGCTCGAAATTCTTCAAATTTAACGTTATTTGGTTTAATGTGAAAGCTAACTGCGCCAGTAACACCTGTGGTAATCGGTGCAAACGGGTTTCCAATGGTTTGAATTTTTAACGTATTTCTGGCCAAATAATCACTGCTATTTACAGTATTGCCAGTAAACCCAATAATTGCATATGATGTATTAGATACACTTGTTGTTGAAATAACATACTCACCATAGGAGTCATTTATGTTTTTTAATTCAACATCGTCAGGTATTGAAGTGTTTCCATTATTATAAACCAAACCAAATGTATTGGTAATAGCGATTATTGGGACGTAAAATGTTGAAATATTTGTTATTGAATCATATGTCAAGCCTGAGTAAGTTAAACCCTTTTGTGAATCAACAAATAAACTTCCCGGATATGCTAAAATTATATTTTGTATTGAAACTCTTAAAAATTCATATGCCGAGCCAAATTTTACAAAGGTGTTTAGATCGGATTTATCAAAATTTAAAACAGCATTTGTTGAGTAATTATCTAAAATTTGTGATTGTACATTAGAAACATTCATAGTATCTAATGTAACGGGACGGACAAAACTGCTTAAAGTATTAGTAAAATCAATTGTTTCTTTACCATCAAAATTAGATGTAACATAAAATGAACCAAATGAAAATATTGTTTTTGATGGAAAATCATCAAAATTTGTTCCATTTAAATTTTGATCAAGGTTTGGATTAATTACTTTAACTTTTGCCACAATTTTTTATTTTATTATAAATACAATAAAAAAAAATCCCAATCTTATTTATTGGAGTCTTTTTACAGCCAATTTAAATTCCGCTAATAACACTATCAAAATTTTGTGTTGTATCTATATTTGTTCTTCTTTCCTTGACCTCACTTAATGGCACGTTTCCTACATCGTCTTTTATTTCAAAAATATTAAACTGTCTTGTTATTACCCTATTATTATCATAATACGTTAAAATACCATTATTAACATCTTTAACTTGTTCACCGCCAACCAAATCAGATAATGTATCGATAGTGTTTTGTACAAGGCTAACCTCAATAACTACAGGAGTAAAAAATGTGTTCGATATAATTATTGTTTGGTTTGAAATGCCAATAAATGGTGAAACGTTTGGTTTAACATCTGACGAACTACTTGGTGTTAATTGTAAGAATAATAATGTACCAGTATCATCAAATTTATATCTTATAGCTTTTTGCGATGTATTTCCAATATTCTCACTAACAGGTACGACCTTATTTGATGTTACAACATAACGAACAACATTTCTTATTTTATTATTTGTAGTCATGTCAACATATTCAATTCTATATCCCTGAAGTGCGTTATTTGCTCTTAATCCCTCACTTAACATGTTACTATCAATAACAATTCCTTTAACGTTTGGTAATGATGATAATACACTACAATCATTAATTATTGTTACAATTCTTTTGGGTTTAATATATATTGTATATATTCCCAATTGATTAAATACTGTAGCTGGTAATCTTAAGTTATATAAGCCCTCAAGTAGATTTTCATTCCCAACAATTTGTTCGTCAGTTGGTAAATAATTATATGTTATTAATTGTGTAGCATCTAGTGAATAAATGGTATCAGATATTACTTCCCTATTTGAGGTAAAATTATAATAAATGTCAATATCATCAACACTTACATCAGATGGTCGAATCGATCCAAAAACTCCAACACCCATATTAATACATTTTAAAGTTTTTCATATTATTCCTAAACATTTTTTATGACGTTAAAATATTTTCCTCCAACATACGTATTTAAATCAACAAAGCTTTTAACAAATTCTAGCTTGTAATTTAAGTCAAATGCTGTTAATATTTGTCTGTCTATAAATACATCATCATTAATTTTTGTATTGCTAACAACGTTTTCCTTATTTGGGTCTTTATAAATAAAGTTATTTGTCATTTCAGTATCTTGTTGCTCGTATTGAAATATTGTTAATGACTCAATTACATTATCAATGTATTTAATACCACCAATATAATAGGTGATTGTTATGCCAGATATTGACGTATCAAAATCAACACCGTCCGTTGTAAATGACCCATTTCCAAAATATTGCTCACTAAAAACATTGGTGATTTTATATTTTTTTAATTCGTTTAGTCTACTATTTTCAGTCGTTCCTGTTATCATCTTTTTATTGCCTCATAATATTCTACTAATGAATAATGTTCTGGAAACATTTTTTTTATTTTTTCTTTTACCAAATTAACATATTTTAATTCATATTTAGTATTAAACCATAAATGTGTATATTTTTTATTGTTTGCAACAAAATTATTTCCATGCCGTAAAATTTCATCATAAGGTAAAACATCAAACACTTTTAAATTTTTTTTTAATATCAAATAATAAAATGTTAACTCTTCAAGTATCATACTAATTACATTTGCATTTATTAATTGATTATTCTCATAGCCATATGTCATTTTTTTTACCATTTCAATATATTCACTCCTATATTCATTTCTAATTCCAACAGTACCACAACTAGTACACCTACCATCATAAATATCTGGATTTATTATGCTATTTTTAATTAAGAATTCTTTATTGCTTGACGTAAAATCACTAATAAAATTATGCTCTTTTGGTAAGATGTCTTGAACAATTACATCAAAACTATTTTCATGATAAAATTTGTTGAAAACGTCATCAAAAACAAAAACATCGGAATCAACATGAATTACATCATCATCAGTTTGGGCGATACTATCAACCTTATATAGATTCCAGCAATTAAATTTATTTTTATTTTCAATAATTTTTATTTCATCATATGGTATATATTTTATCATACTTTCATACGCCTTTTGATTACAAAACATTGTTACGTGTCCATAAAATTTTTTTAATGTTAAAAAACTTAACAAAAAACTATAAAAACTTAAATAAATTTTATTTCTATCAACACTATTATTTAAATAACTGCTGCCTTCATCATATTCAGCAAATGATTGTATTATTTTCATAAAAATCTTTTAATATAAATTACCTAATCCAAGTGGTATTGCATCATTGCCATAATAACCATAATAATATATTTGCTCAACATATACATCTAAAAAGCCTATTTCATGAGTGTCTTGGGTTAGACAAAACTTAATATAATATTCTTTTGTTAAATCGGGAATTATAACACAACAATTCTCAGTACACCCTGTTGTTGTACCAGTTGTTATTGCTTGAAAAATTGTTTTTTTTATAATTTCCATTAGTTGGTCTTCTTTCTTAACAATACTTTTATATCCTTTTCAGGAAATTTTATTTCAAACATCGAATCATTATTTGAATATATTGTGTTATTTGTAAGTACAATCTGACCCGTCGTTGCATTTGAAATTGTTTGCGATATCATATTGTTTGAATATACATCGCCAACCTTATTATATGCGGTGATGTCAATAACATTAATTACTCCATTCACTTGAAGGATTTCTGTTTGCAATCTACCTAAAAACACATCTTCATTCATTTCATGACTATTAATATCGAAATAGTTTTTAACCACAGTAATTACGCTATTAGCAATTTGATTATCTGTTATATTTTCAACATATATATCAATATCAAAAGCTAAATTATAAATTCTGCCATCTCTAATTTCAATATAATCATTAATCATTCGATATTGTGATAAATATTCAGCAATATTTTCTTTTAATAGAGAATTACTAGTGTTAGCCAATTTTCCATCAGAGCCAATATCAAGTATTGAAATCATTACTTTATTGTTTAGTTTGAACGCATTCGCACGAAAAGGTGACCCGAACTTACCCGGCATTTTATATACCTGTAATATATAATCAGTTAATGTCACATCTCTAAATTGACTTGAAAAATTATATTTAATTAATTGTCTAATTTGTTCAATACCTAGTCCATCATTACCACCAATCGCTGGTATTGGATTTGTAACCTTAAAACTTCTTTGAACTGCCTGATTAAAATTTTGTTGTGAGCCATTAACACTAAGCTTATATGATCCTAGTTTAGTTAACACATCAGCACCAATATTTGAGCTGCTACCACCACCGGTACGATAACTAATAAACAGTGTATGATTTGCTTTTAATTTTTCACCTAATGCAGTATTATTTAAAAAATTCTCTAGGAAATAACGATTACTAACACCTTCTTTAAGAAAACCACTTTGAAAGGCATTAATATCTGAATCACCAGACCCAAAAGTTAATTTGCAATATCCTTTTGGTGTGAACTCTTTAATAAATTTTTTCGTAATATCTATCCATATCGCAGATTTTAATCCCTGTGTATTTGTATTTTGTGCTGAACTAGATGTGTTTTCAACAAAAATTCTTTGTTGAGCTAGATAATCTACTTCATAAAATCTGTCATTATCGGTAAATTCGGGCGTAACTGCATAATTAGTGCCTTCCATTAAATATACTCCCTCAATTTCAATTACATCTGGATCAGGTAATGTAATTGAGAAGAAAGGGATTACATCCGCAGCATTAATAATCCTCTTAAATATGCTTGTACTGCCGTTTAATACTACCTCTCTTTTTGTTACAGTATAACTTACCTCAATACCATTAGCATCTAAATTCGGTATCAATTTTCGATTAGGATCACCCAAATTACTATTTGGCGAACTCCAATCAATACTATTTTGTGTCTCAAAAATTTTTCCTCCGCCAACGATTTGTGCACCAGCATCTAATACCGGATAATATGATGGATCGGGCTTATTACCTAAAACAGGTACTATTACCGTAAAATCAACCACAGTAACCGAAGGTCTTCTTGCGGGAATATTAAATCCCATATTTTTTGCAATATTTAATATCGATGATTTAACTTGGGCATATTCTAATTGCGTTTCTTGAAATACTCTATCAGTATTGATCGCAATATTATTAGTAACCCCCGCATTAATATCAATCAACATTGCCCCAACTGTTGAATCAGTAAAATCATTTAATACTTCTGGATATGCTTGCTTTATATATGCAACTAAGTCTTGTCTTATTTCTCCGAAAGTTCTACTTCCATACTGAATTATATTTGTTATATTTGTTGTCATAATTTTCTATTTAAAAATTTAAATTAATTTCATTTTGTTCATTTAAATATCCTTCAGAATATGTGAATTTAATATTAACATTTAATTGATTATCAGATATTTGATTTCCCATTTCATCAAAATTCCAATTAAATGTAACAGAATTGATTTTAAGCTCAGGAATATATTTTAATACGGTATTCTTTATTTCTTCTTCGACTTGATTAGATGTTAGATTATCATTTGGTTCGAAAATATATTTTAATAGATTTGTACCATAGTCTGGCTCATAATATCTTTCACCAATTTGCGTTACTAATAATAACAATAAACTTGATGAATATGAATCTTTAGTTATTTGATTCATTAAAAAGAAACCATTTGTTGAGTTATCATCTTTAAATGGATAATTGATAGTTTGTGAAGCCATTGTGATTAATTTTAATATAAATACTAATAAACAAAAAAATCCTAACAACTTGTTAGGATTTCATTTAAATGTAATTATATCAGTTACTGTTTTGGTTTTCTACCACGCTTACCTTTTCTTTCGGATTTCTCTTGTTCTTCTTTTTGTTTTTCTGAATCATAAAGACTTTTAACTGATTCTTTTAATCTAATAATCGGATCATGTCCATACTTTTGTAGTACACCTGTATGTGTATTAAAATTTGGTTTTTCTAATGAAAGTGCATCACTATCACTTATCCCAACACCTGCAAGACATTCATCAATTGCCATTATTTGCATATCTTCAGGAAGTTGCGTAAAGATTTTTTCGTTAAAAACCACCGCAAAATTAACACCTTCGGTTAATGTTTCAATAAGATCGTTTGTTTTGAAAATCTTACAAGGATCACCCTTTTGTTTGTTATTACATAATACTCGGAATTCAACCCAATGGGGAATTGATGTATTATTTCTTACTTCATCAAATAATTTTTCAACATCTTCCGATGCTTGTTCAAATTTAGCCATAAATATTTATTTTAGTTATTAGTAAAAGTTTCATAAGTAGATTTAATCGTATCGATCTTTTTTTGTAGTTCAGAAATCATTGGGTCGTTGTTATTTAATTCGTCGCCAAATTTTTCTGTTAATTCATTAACAAATATGAACATATCTGATATTGATAATCTTATCATTTCCTCAATATCAATTATTATTGCTAATTGCTTGTTAATTAATTCTTGTTTTTTTATTGTTTTCATTTTTTCTTCATATTGTGAATTAATTCTTAATGCCTCTTCTTCAGAGACAGCTTGTGATGCAAGCAATTCTTTTGCTTTTTCACCATCCTTCTCACTAAAACCTTTTGCATTATCAGCAAGCTTACTAATCTCAACAATTTTTTTTGCTGCATCAGAATTAAACTCACCTGAATCAACAGCATTTTTAAGATTTTCTAAAAAATTTGAATTACTCATAGTATTAATTTTATTTTAAATTCACAGTTTCCATTTCAATTCCATCGAATTTCCAAACTTCATGTGTATCATTATGTCTTATTTTTTTTAAAAAATTATGTATAGAAAAACCCATTAGTTCGCCATATTCATTTCGCACAAATATACTCTTAATATTTATAATATCATTAAAAATCTCAGAATTTTCTTCAATATTTATTGTATTAAATTTTAATGGTATAAAAAATTCAAATTGTCTAAACTCAAACCCTATTTTTTTAACATGTAAATATTCTGTTAACTGTTCAATTTTATTAACAACATTCTCATCCTCACGATATGCTTTAATTGGAAAATCGAATTGTTTGGATTTTCTAAACATATCCAACACCTCATATTCGAAATCAGCATCATCTTTTTGTGTTTTTTCAACAACATCCATAATATTTACTAATCCCACTTCAATTGGCTTGTTATTGAATATATACAAAATTTCATAATCATCATCTTTTGTTCGTCTATCTTCAAACTCTTGGGCTAGAACTTCACCCAAGGTTTTTCCAACATTCTTATGTTTTTCATCAAAAAATCCATAATGCTCAAATCTTCTACCATATTGATCTTTCATGCCATAACTTGTGCCATACTTATCAGCAGCAACTGCCATTTTATGCGATGTTGAGGTTTTCATGAACTTGTCACTCTTTTTCAATAGCGCATAATAGTCTTGAACATAACGCTCATCACGTTGGCCTGCATAGAATTTTTCAAGTAAGCGATTACGACTTCGCATCCTCTGTGTATGATTATTTCTTTCATCTAAATCACTAGGATTGGCTTTGAGTATATTGATTTCAGTCTCGTATAAAGCCATTCCAATATTAATTAGTAGACTATGAATTTTAATATATACCCACAGAACTATATTCTGGAAGAATCTTTTCATTATTCAATTTCCTTAATAAACTTTTTCATAATTTTGGAATTTATTTAACTTCTAATGTTTTTGCAATTACTGATTTATAAAATTCCACACGTTTTTTTGTTACATGCTCAAGATTGTGTGTTTCTTTAAAATCATCATATAATTGCTCGCCAAGTTTTTTTCTTAAATCAGCATCTAGAATTAATTTTTTTAATGCTTTAATCCAATATTTCTTAGCATTTTTTTCAGCAGGAATTAATATACAATTTTCCATATTTCTTCCATGTACATTATATGGTGGAATATCTGAACAAACTATTGGTAATTTCCTCGTCCAACATTCAGTTTGTTTTAATTCCGATTTCATGTGATTAAACTCATTATCAGCTAATGGTGCAATAACAATATCAGTTTCATCCAATACTTGTGCATAAGTATTTGCCTTTTGTGTCCAACGTCTACCGAAATTTCCTTCATTTGGGTATGATACATTTCTTTCGAAATTCATTAACCATTGTAAATAATCAGGATTTGTAATTAGCTTATGATTATCAGTTAATATCTTTTCATATACAAAATAAACACTTTCCTCAGACCTAATATCCCGTTGCTTTTTATCAAAAATTTTTCCCCTGTACTTATTAAGTAAATCATCGGGCACTTTAGCTATTTTATCAATATCTCCTCTTGAATTATTAATGGCCTTTACCATTTCTGCTGTCCACAAACCTCTTTCTTGAAGTTCTTTACCGAATTCCTGATTAAATGTTATATCAGTAGTATTCCCCTCAGTATCCCAACCCGCAATAATCACCTTGAATTTATCTTTTAGTTGTATATCATTTGATAATACATTGACAACATGTTCAAGCTGTTGAACATCACCTAAATGCGACGATCCTGCAGCATATGTGATTCTAACACGTCCATCTGGATCGGGTTTCCAATTATTTTGAAATTGTTTCATCCATGTCGGATCAACAGAGTTATATAATACTTCAACATTATTTTTACCAGTAATTTTATTTATCTCATTAGCAAATAAATCTGTTGTAGTCGTTATATAGTCAGCAATCTTCAAATTTTCGATAATGGGTATATGCAGCCTTTGCTCTAAACTCATTCCATAAAATGGATGCTCTTTGCTCAGTTTCCAATAGTCATCAATATCCACAATCAATTGTGTTCCTGACTGTCTCAATTCATTTGCTAATTTCATCATTTGCTTGGTGTCGTTAAGAAACTGACGATGATAATGTATGATGTGAAATGTTTTTAAAAAATCAATTGTTTTTGGATCATTAAAGTCTAGTTCAGGATTTATCTCAACGTAAAACTCATCCGAATGATTTCGTTCGATTTCCATTGCAGGTGTTAGTGTGCGAAAATATGCAACCCCAGCATGATCAATATTATAAAATAAAATTCTTATCTTTCCTTCCATATTCGTATTTATAAATTATTATAGTTTTATGTAATTTATTATAAATACGTAAAAATAAGATAAAAACTTAAAAAACAAAAGTTTTTTAAAAAAAAATGCTAACAAGTTTGTTAGCATTTTAATTACATTAGTTTAATAATTTCTTTAGTTAGATATATCATCTTCTTTCTTACTTTGTTTTTTCCTATTTGTTTGCGTCGATTTTTGTTGTGAACTTTCATTATTGCTCACAATTTTCGTTGGCTTCATTTCAGATTTCATAGATTTATTCATGTTCATTGACTTATTAAGTTCAGCTATACTAACCTCAACAACAGTAATTAATTTCTTAACCCTTAGTCTATGCACTGACAAAGGTAATGACTGCACCGATAAATACACAGATTCACCAGCATTAATTTTTAATATTTTTTTTGTTAAATTATCGACATACTCAACATCAATTGTTGAATTATAATAATTGTCACGTTTTGCTGCAAGATTTGTAATGTTTGTTATTTTATATGTATTCATAATTTTAAATATTATTTTAACCCCCAAATTATTTTATCAAATTTTATTCCATCATACCCCATTTCTTTAGCTTTATGTGCAATAGCCTTATGTTTTAAGTTATCAGAATCAATGTCATACTTTTCAGCTAATTTTTCAAAGTTAACGTGCGGAAACCAAATCTTAGATAAAATATCTATGGGGTTTTGGCTATCTTTATATGCAATGCCTGTTGCTTGAGTATCAAATAAGTTTTCTAGGTCTATTTGATATTTATCAAAACCTTCAATTGGGTTTAACGAAAAGAAATTTCCAATAACAGAATTATTCTTTATTGGTTCCTTTCTATAACCAATAATTGTTTGAGGATTTGTACTTGATACTTCTTTTTGAACTTCATTATTATCTTCTTCCAATGAATTTAGAAACTGGTTTTCATCATCGCCATACTGATTTATTGTGTCTTGAGTTTCTACTTCTTCAATGTTTTGAGATTGCTCATACTCATAAATATCCTGTATTTTATTTAGAACCCTGCAAGCATCATTGAAATTTAGATTAATTTTAACTGCTTTAATTGGGCTATTATTTTGTAATCCTAATGCATATCTATGATGTCCGTCACAAATATCAATCTTTTCATTATCGTTTGAAAGCCAAATTGGATTCATGTCATTAGCATCAATATTTTCGATTTCATGTGAAAATACATAATTTTGAGATAAATTAATGTTATCATCCTCACTAGGGTTTAACTCAACCAGATTATAATCAATCCCTTCATTATCTAGTTTATTCAGAACGATTGTATATGGCGCACTTACTTGTGGTAAATAATATGGTTTTCCTTCTTTTAACACGATGTTTTATTTTTAATATAAATACTATAAAAATGTTTTTTTAATTTCGTCATTAATTATATTAATAATTCTAGTCTCAGTCAATGAGATTTCATCGTTATTAACCAAGTAAATATTAAAAACAATGTTATCAGAAATCTGACCTCTAACGCTTTCATATGATTCAATATCACTATCCCTGTCATCATAAACATTTATTTCTTGTAAATCAGGGAATTCTTTAATATAATCGAGAATTTTTTCTCCTTTAGTCATTTCACTTCGCTTCATATCTAATTTATCAATGCCAATACTATTAACATCTAAAATTTTTTGAACATATGGACGTAATCTTTCAAGTCTTGATGTTAAAACTATAACATAGCTATTGGGGTTTGATAACTCAGAATTTAATTGATTTAAAACTGTTGGGAATGCCTTAATATCAAAGACATTTAGGTCTAAACTTTCGGGCTTGCTCCACCAGCCCTTATATGGATATGACTTATCATAGTACATTTCCCACATAGGTTTACCTTCTTGTGGTTCAGGTGTTTGAAATAAAGTCCCATCAAGATCGAAGGCAACTAACTTTTTTATCATAACATTTTTTTCAAAAATACTGTTTTATAAATAACAAACAAATTTAATTAAAACTTACCTCAGTAACAATTCCCGTTAACATTAACGGAGTATTAATTTTTTTCCAATTAGTTAGATTATTTGACATCATTGGTTTACCACCAGCACTTTTATTTACCGCTAAGGTAATATGGGGTTTGGCGTTTTGACTATAAAATCCTGAAACACCAACTGCCATTACTTTATCATTTACAGCAATATCATCTACTGTTAGTCTTATTGGCATGCCCAAATATTTTTCATATTCGGGATTAATTTCACCTAAGTTTATTGTCATATGATGTGCAATAACAGTCCAACCCTCAGGTATTATTGAGTTAAATTTTTTTATTAATCTTTTTCTTGACCTTTCATCAAGAACCACTGCACTATATGATACGTTACTCATGTAATTTCTTTAAAATACTATAAAAACTTTCAATAAGATTATCTTTCGAATCTTTTAATACTTGTTGGTACTCACCAGTAACACCTAGTGTTTTTGCAACATCCATTGGTGTAATATGCCTTGCTGGTGTTATATTTGCTTGTATATCATTTGTTTCACTTACGGTCTTATTTAAATGACTGTTAATATAATCTAATAGTAAATTAACAACACCAGTTACCGTATCAAAAACTCTTATCATTGCCTCCTTATCTGCACCCCATATTGCCACATAATTTAAAGAAGTTGTTTTTAAATCAAAGCCATATGATGCCATTATCATCCATGCCGATAATTCGGCTTGTTGTTCAACAAGTTCCCTGCCTTCACTTGTTCCTACAAAATATTGTGCGAATTTTGAGTTTTTGTTTTTTAGATAATTTTGATGTAATAGCTCATGACTTGTTTCATGCGCAAGTGTTTTTGTAATACCAACATCATTACCTTCACTTTTTAATAATTGAATTTTTCCACCACTACTCATTCCTCTTGCGCCATTTAAATTATCGATTATCTCAACAGCAATTCCATTTTCCTTATCAAATTCCAATAAGGCATTGTATATTGGCCTGACTTCATCGCTAATCATATTTTCTTCAAACCATTTAATGTCATTACGCTTTTCAATATCTCCAACTAAATTCTCCTTACCTTCAATTTGTGCTGTATTTGAAATATCATATACTGGCGTAAATTCAAATTGTCGTCTGGTTAATCTACCACGAAGAATTATACTAAGTCGTTCTTTTTCACCAGCACCTAATTCATCATATTTTCGTTTATTAACTGATTGTAAAAATTTAGCAATGATTTCTTTCTCCTGATCTTTTGAATATTTTTGCAATGCACTTTTTGCTGGAGAACGTACAATCATTCTGTTGGATTTATCAATAATTGTTCTATTAAATTTCATCCAGTTAATTTCGCTTTTAACCATTCTTGCATTTGGGTTTTGAATCCAAATTAATATAGTGTTGGTGAAACTATATTGATGACCTTGTGCGTTTTTAAATGCAGTTATTATCTGCATGGTTTTTTTAAATTCATCATCATCATCGAGATTAACAAGTGTTTCTTTAAATTTAGCAAGTCTATCAACAACATTTCGTTTTTCATCAGAAGTAATACCATCATCACCAGTTTCGGATGTTTTAGCTGATTGGACTTCACCTATCACAGCATCAAGTGATGAAACCAATGACGCTTTACTTTCCTCTTCAGGAGCACCTTCTAATCTATGTACTTCACGTAGTGCTGGTTCAATAAATTTAGAGTAAACATTTTGCCACTGATCTTTAGTCTTGCCAATATACCAATACCAAATTTTATATTCACCATTCCATTTGGCACCAAAATTTTTAAATATATCTTTGTATTTGTAAGTTTCTTTATTTTCAGGAAGATTGGGGTCGAAGTAAGCAATATTATTACCATTAGAATCTAATCTTTTACTTATTTTAAATGCCTCATTTAAAGTTTTCATTTTCATTAATATTATCAATACAATTATTTACAACAGGCTCAAACCCATCATTCATAAATCCATCATGAGTTATTTTTAATTCCTGCTCAATGAGTATGCCCCTATATTCACTTTCAACACCCAAAATCTTTGCAATATCAACTGGTGTCACTAATTTTGCTTTTTTCATAATTATTGATTATACGTTGTATTTAAATTTTTGTTACGTTAATTTCAGTTAATAAATCCCGATCATTCAATGCCCATAACAGTAACTGCTTTAATTTTTCATTATTCGAATAATCTTCATAGTTATTTTGTAGAAATTCTAAAACAGATGCTGCTGATGGGTCTTTATATGATTTTTCGCCATTTTGTGTGTTCCATTCATCGTATTTACGAACAAAAAACGGAATATTAACTATTTCATCATTTAATTTATATTTGCCATCACCAATTTCATTATATTCTTCAGTTAAAATACCACGGTCATTTAGTTTTAAAATGTTTTTCGATTCATTTTTTGTTGAAAAAATTAATTTATTCCCAATAAACTTTATTTTCTTTTTTAAATTTACAATATATTTATCACCACAACCTTTTTTTACATATGCAATTGTGATGTGTGCATGATATTCAGGAAAATCTGATGTATTCGGTAGCTCTTTTAATACTTTATTAATATTTGTTAATAATTTTGAATTGACATCAAATTTAACAACATCAAATTCATCATTTTCAAATATTGAAATTTTATTTGTTGTTATTTCAATTGGTTTTAATTTAAAGTTTTTTTTATATAAATCAAAAACCTCCGTACTATTTACATTATCGTGGAATCCATACAGTAATGTTAAATGTGGCATCGTTTCAATGCCAAACTCATCGTTTTTTTCATATATATCATCTTTTTTGATAATTTTTGTAAATTTTTTCCAATCTGGAATGTCCAGCCCTAACATTAGTGCGCCATACTCAATTTGTGTTGTTTTTTTTACTTGTTCGTTAAGGCTTTTATCTAACAAAGATAATAAATCATTCTTATTGTTATTAACAGTATTTGAATAAATTTTTAATAGCATCATCTTTAATGTATCGCCAATTTCTTTACCTTTTAATCCTAATTGCATTAAATCGTTTCCATTTACAGCTAATTCACTAATCGTTTTCGGATATTTACCTTCTAATAATTCTTGTGCTGCTGTTTTTATTGCATTTGGTAATATTTGACTATTAAGTGATATTGGTGATGTCACATACATATTATGAGCAATCGTTCTTGCTTCAATCATATTTGTTGTTTCACTGCCATCAAAGGCCATTTCTAATGCCTTAATCTCCTTATATGTATCAATATCACCTCTTAAATTGTTTTTGTAAAACTCCGCAGGATTTTCAACTAGATTATGTGAAATTAAATAAATAAATTCACCCATTGTTTTTACATTATTCCAAATTTTGTCATTAACTAATATTCCAGAATCTCTGCCAAAAATATTTTTTAATAAACCCGTTTGTTTTAATAAAAATGCTGCGGAAAATTTATCACCCTTTTTCACAATTTTATCAAATTCTGTTAGTATTCTTTCTGGTGGAATTTCTTTAATTCTTTCGGCATTATCCCTAATCATTTGCATTGTCTTTGGTTCAATCTTAAACCCAAAACGACTTGCGAACTGTACGACCCTCAGCATTCTTAAAGGATCGTCATTAAATGCTTCAGGATTTGCCGCTGAAATTTGTTTTTTCTCAATATCTTCCAAACCACCCAATGGGTCAATAAATTTACCTGTATTTATATTAATTGCAATTGCATTGATCTTCACATCTCTTCTAATAAGATCATCCTCAATTGGTAAATTTTCATCGCTCTGAACATCAAAACCACGATAGCCACCTTCACCATTTAATTTTTCTTTTCTCGGCAACGCAATGTCGTAATCAACACCGTCCCCATCAACAAATTTAATAACACCAAATGATTTACCAACAACATCGACTTTACCAAATTTTTGTAAGTGCGCTATTAGTGCATCAATTGGTACTTCTCTAACAACCAAATCTATATCCTTATTGGGTTTATTGAGTACAAGATCACGAACTGCTCCACCCACTACGTAAATATCTGACATTAAGTCTTCAATTAATGATTTAATAAATGGCTTACTTATTAATCCATTTCTAAAATCACTAATTTTATTGTTGCTGTTCATTAATTTAGTTTCGTTAATTGCTGAGGTCTTTATCTTATTTTTTCTCATAAGTTCGGATACAATAAAATTAACAATATCATCATATTCTTCACCAAATACTTCACGAGCAATATTTCTATTATAATAAATTATTAAATAATAGAAATATATGTCATCCATATCTTCATCCGAAAGATATTGTTTATTGTTTGCAATATTAATATAATTTTTAATATTATCATAAAATTCTTTCATTTTATCTATGCTAATGTTTTTATATGTATTGCTACCCATTACTTGAAGGTCTTCGGTAATATCATTATCTTTAATAATCTTAATTTGTTTGGGGCTAAAAACAAAATAATCATCATCAAGTTTTGCCCCATCATATCCCATTTCACGTAGCTGACCTAAACCATATTTACTATATTCATTCCAACCCGCCATTTTTTTGATTGATAAATACGCTTTAATAATTCTACTTCTTCCAGCAGCACCAGCATCGCCTCTTTCGATTTTATCTCTATCAGATGAAAACCATATAATTGGTTGTGCGGCATTTTTTAAGCTAAATTTATTAAAATCTTGATTAGTACCATGATAAACAACTAGTGGTTTACCTGTGTTATCAACAACTTTTGAACCATTAAACCATTCGGAGTTAACGGCTTCATCAATTTTTTTAATTTCTAGATTATTGATATCTCCTTGATTACAAGCAGCACTAGTATTTCCTAAACCAGCTAATTTACATTTTTTTTTAACATTTACCGTACTACTACCAGCCATTGATGAAATAATTCTTTCAACCAATTCATCAATTGTGTATTTATCTTGCGTTGCATCATCGACATGATGATATTCCAAATCTTCATACATATCATCACTGGTTCGAATATTATTATCTGTCATTGGCGATGAATCATATTGACTATATGGCGGAAAACCATCCTGTCCTATTGAGTTGTCCGTTGAGTACAGTGAAGTACCATCCTCATCCATTTCAATTTTTTGTGGCTGTTTCTCGTTAAAAGCAATATCACCCCAACCCATGTCAAAAAACCCTAAATTACCGTTCTTTTTATAACCCAAATTCGATGTATTATAAAAATCAGCACTTTTTATCCCATATTTGCGTGCTTCATCAGCAATTGCCAAAAGTCCATAATAAAATTTTGCATCTTCTGGATTTTTTAATAAGTACTTATCGATCTTATCTTTATTTAAATCATATCCGCCATATAAATAATCATCAAGAACAGAATAAAAATTTAAACCTAATATATTGTTAAAAGCATATTGTAATCTTTTAACGATTCTATCAAAATATTGTTGATCGGTTTTTAGTTTTTCTGATATAATCACATATGACTGAGGTATTGGTGAAGTTTTTTGTGGTGTAATTTCGAATACATCATATATATTAGCTAAATGTTCTAATTCAATTCCTTTTACCTTTAAACTTTCAACTGCTTCACTTTTATCTGAGGTAACTTTCATGATTTTATCGTTACCAATATCATATGCAAAACCATGTCTGCCTTGACCAAGATATTGTGGTTGACTGAATCCATGTACCTCAGCAACCTTATTAGCAATTAAATCACCAACGTTTCTATTGAATCTTCTATCAATATCTTCGGTAATTTCAACACTTTCTGGAATATAAACTGTTTGATCACTATTTAATTGTGGTTCAATACTGCGGTATCCACCAAAATCAAAAAATTTTAAAACGCCATTTTCATATCCAAGGTTCTCTACATTACTATAGTCATTTGAATAAATTCCATAGCTCAGCAATTCTTTTTTTATTTCAACGATGCCAAGAATAAAATTGTAGGTTTTTTTTCTGCCTTCATTAGAAATGTTTGCTTCGGGATTTTGACTTAAAATTCCTTGTGCTAATGCAATGATATTATTTGCATCAATACTTTTCTTTTTCATTAATATCATAAAATCAACAAAACCCATTTCATTAGGCATTATCGCATCAACAATATTAATATATCTCCAAAATTCTTGAACGGGTTTATTTTCAACATTTTCCTCAATAAATCCAAAAAATGCCTGATTTTTTTCAGTATCAACAATTTTATATATATTATATACCGCAGCAATATGTATGGGTTTTGCTCCTAATAATTTAAATGCAGCATCTGCTTCACTAGCATCAGATGTTAATTTAAATATTTTATTGTTTCCGATATCAAAAGCAAAACCATTTGAGCCACCGCCAAGTGATTTAATAACGGTGAATTTAAGTTTTTCACCCACCGATTTAACTAAATTATTCGCATATGCCTCATCATCTAATGACATTGACACAACATCAGGCATATTAGCATTTTGTTCATTAATTCCATGTGCTTCTTTACCTAATCTATCCCTATTATAAACACCTTGAGATATTAAATATTCTTGAAGTTTTAGTAAATTATCATAAAATTTGCGTTTATTTGTTGTATGATTTAAAGTTTCTTTTAAATTATTTATGCACTCATGAAAATTATCAACAAGTACTGGTAAATTATTAATTGCTGTTTTAGGGTATTCATTTCTATTTTCAACAAACTCTACAAACTCTTCATTTATTGTATCATCACCATCACCAACACCATATGGGATTATTGCCCACATTCCATGTCTTATCTCATCGCCATCGTCAATATCAGAAAGAATGTCATCATTACCGTCTGCAAAATTATACATTTCGTACATACGATAGTTTTGTTTTCTTTGTGGACTATAATATGTATTGTAAACTTCATCATTAAGACCATAATCTGTTAATACAATTGAAGGCTGACCCCCACGAAGTACTTCACCATATGATGATGGTTTTATATAATCTCCGGGTGATTGATTATAATTAGCAATTAGATTTGTTAAGTCTTGAGCAAATTCATTTTTATTAAGTTCTTCTTTCATTTCAGGAGTTTGACCAAACACATCCCTCTTGCCGTTATTATTCGATACAAAATTCCTGACATAATGATATAATTCATTAAGACTTGGTATGCCCGTTAGTTCTTTAATTCTCTTTTCATTAACCTTTTTAGCCTTTTCTGAGATAATCCAAGTATCATCATCTGCTTCATCAAACACTTCTGTTACAATATCTTGAGCGTCAGGATAACGACCAACATTACTTTCAGCTTCATTTTGGGCAATACCTTTGGTATTTTTTGCTAGTTTTAATACTTTCTCACCATCAATATCATAGACAATTCTGCCACTACCACTACCAATTCTAGTTAAATTAGCATTAGCATAACTTATTCTCCCAGCAAACGATTTTATTTTAAGAAACTCTTTTAAGAAATTTTCAAGAAATTCTACATATGTCATACTTAAATTATAATACTAATATAAATACAAACACATAGATAAAAAGAAATAAAAAAAACGCAATCAATGTTGCGTTTTTGCTTTACTTTTAGCTTGAATTTCTTTTATGGTTTCATAAACCAATGATTTAATCATTTCTTTATTTTCTGTAAGTACCTCTTTTATTCTTTCAACAGCATACATTTCAAGTATGGTATTCTTTATTGCTTCTTCGAAGATTGGTCCTAAATTTTGAACTAAATGATCATTTACAATAGTCTTAACATTTTCAGCTAAATATGCCTCATTAATTTGCTGTGGTTTTATACCGTTATTTTGTGATACTGACTGATTAGTGTTTGGTTGATAGTACCCCTGCATTGACTCAGATAATGTCTGTTTACGTTTATTTTCAATTTCCGCCCATAATTGTTCATCTCTTTCAGGTGACATATTAATTGAAGATAAGTTATTATTTGATTGTCTTTGTGTTGGCGTTACCACTTCATTTACTGGTAACTTAGCATTTTCGCCCTTTTTTATTGCAACTTTATTGTCAACGGTTTTAACTAATGCTGATGATTCTGTTTCCCTTCCAGTGTTTAATGATTCAAGCAATCCATTTAAAAATGCATCACGGGGTGCTGCACCAGAATTCACTCCAATGCCCTTATCTCGTTTACGTGTATCTATTTCTGTTCTCAGTTTATTTAAATCAGGTTTTGCCATTATATTGAAATTATAAATTTTTATTATTTTTTATAAATACGTTATTGTTTGAAAAAAGTCTTTTTTTCGAACGGAATTGTTGGTGATTCAGAATTTTTATCTTCACCTTGGGGTTTATTTAACTCATTTTTAGACTTATCTAACTTATCTCTAAAAAATTTATCATTAACAGGCGTATTATTTTTAACTAATGAATCATATAAATATGATAACGTACCAATAATCGCTGCATCAGGAATATTTTTTTTGTCTTTATCGCCAGCAGGTATTAGTTGAAAATTATTTTTGTCATCAATTACGACAAGAAAGCTACCACGGCTTTTTTTATAAACATTACTTGCAATATCACGTAATTTAACCACATCATTTGCAGTAATCTTTCGTTTAGCTTTATTGCCTCTTCGAATACTATCCCATTTTTCTTTGGTAAGATCATTTTTTGTTTTTTCATCACCATGAAATTCCTTATCGTACTTATATTCAAAATCTGGTTGGTTTTTTGTTGATACATATGCGGTAATGCTGCTCATGTCCTTATCACCGCCTTCATGATATCCAGCGGGTATCATAACCAATCCATTTGAATCATTAAACTTTTTACCTGTTGGGAATATCTTTTCAATCTTATCTAATCGAAACATACGCCAACCCGGTTTCATACCTTCTTCATCAATCCAATAATCATGATTTTGACTATCCCTACGTGTTGGTCTGTTGTCAAAATGATAACTATTTTTTGGGTTATCTTGCCATGCCCGTAGTACTTTATTCCCAGCCTTACTTGTACCTAAAACATAAGGTCTAATTGTTCGATAGCCCTTTTTATTTGTTCTATCACCAGCATAGTAAATATAGACATATTCATGATTTTGAATATATCCTACAATGTCGTTATCATTAACACTTTCAGTTAATAAATGACGAAAAGTTTTAATGTTATTAAATAATATTTTAACCTCAGTTAACATCTTAATTTTTTAACAATTACCACAACCATATGGCTTAGCTACTGTATAGTGATTTGCATTTTTCCCTAATAAAGCATTCCTACATTCAATATCAAAATTGGTACCGATTGTGCTACTAGTACTTGAGTCTTTTGGGTCTCTTCCTCTACAATCACCATCAGAAATTACATCTTTATTACCATCTTTATATTCATTTCCTTCAACATAACCACATGAATTTTTAATTAAACTACATGTTCGATAAGCTTCACTTAATGCTGATAATTTACTTGGGGTTTCGTCTGCCATTTTATTTTAATTTTAATCTTTCTGTTATTTTATTATAAATACTATTATTCATACTTTTTAAAAACAATTGTTATATATTCCAGTAAATGTGGAACAATGTCTAAGTACTTCATTTCACTTACATCATACCACCCATAATTAGTGTTCTCATCATTAAGTTTTATATCTGTTGGCTCGCCATTATATCTACAAGCAAAAACATGTTCAGTAGAATCGGTATTTCGTTGAATTGTAAATGACTTGATGAATTTATTAATCACTAAACCCGTTTCTTCTTGAATCTCCCTTTCAATGGCTTTTTTCGGTGTTTCATTTTTTTCAATTTCACCACCAACAAATGACCATTTATTTGGCATCCAAATCTTTCCATCATCGGCACGCTTAAGTAATAGGAATTTATTATCATTGTCAATAACAATCCCAACAACATTTTTTTTCTTTTCCTTTTTTTCCTCATTAAGCCTAGGAGTCTGATATGGTCTCAACTCTGAATTTGGATTAGCCGTCATATCCCTCTTTATTTCTTTACTTGCCTTAACTGCATGCCTATCAGAATTTAATGTCGTCTCAATGAAAGCTTTCATTGAATTACCTCCAGCAAGTGCATACTGATTTTTATTATCTAACTGTGGATTGAAATGATCAAAAAAATTTTTTAATCTTTTCATTGCTTGATATGTTATTGTACCGTTTCTTACTAAGAATTTTGCACGTTTAACACCATCACCACTAGGATTACCTACCAATGTTGCTTTAATACCATTTAATATGTCCGCAGGTATCTTATATTGTTTATCATATAGTTCTTGGTTTGCCATTACAAATCATTTTCTTTCCAATAACGTAATTAATTTATCAATATCTTTTTTCTCCAATTTATTGATTAACCCCGCAACCTTTTGAAGTTTTTTATCTTTAATATCATTACAATCCCTTTTACCTGACAATTCTTCTTCACTTTTCTTTTCAAGCATTTTATCCTCAACAACAGCTGCTTCATCAATATTTTTCTGTTTTTCATACGTTTTATCAAGATTATCTTGAACAATTTTTAATATTGCTTTTGCTGTGGTTTTGTTATTATTTTCTAATTTAAAATCATCCGAAGATAATTTTCTGTAATCGCTTTTTAACTTATTTGGGTTTTTATAATAATATGTTAATATGTCTAATCGCAAATCTTGAATGAACTTTTCTAAATCATTTAATACATCAACGTCATCATTATCATGTCCATCATTTTCCATGAATGGCATAAGTGTGAAACCAAACCGACCAAGCATATCGTACCTAAATGGTTGAGTCCCGATCTTTGCATTATAATCAGTGGTGTTATTTGCCTGACTTTCTAAGTCCGAACCATTACTTGGCGTATCGTTACCACCAATCAATTCACCGTTTGAGTCAATTATTTCAGATAAATCTTTCTTCTTAAACTTCATAATTACATTTATTTAATATAAATACTAATAATTATGAATATGCTCTTAAATAATTATTCATTATCATCATCAACATCCTCTTCAATTTCTTCGCTAACACTTTCTTTTTCTTCATTAACAAAGTCTTCAAAAGCATAACTTGAGTTTTCAAATTCAGAAAATACTTCGAGCATTGTCATTTTTGCAGGAATTTTGTGTTTCTTCTTGAATTTTGTAAATAATTTTTCTTCTTCACTCATTTCATCTTCAATAACTTCATTTGTATTTATCGAAAGTTCACTTGCACGCAATTCTTCTAATTTTGCTTCATTTTCTTGCCTTTTTTTATCTAAGGCGATTTCAATCTCGCTTTTAGGTATGTCAATTTTACTTCTAATAATTTGAATATAAACATCGTTATATAGACCCAAATGATATTCATTACCATCTTTGATTAAAACCAAATCATCTTTTTTATAATCGTCATTAATTGATTTAATTTCGGGTTTATTTGCATTTCTCATTTTTTCATTAAGAAAATTTAATGCATTTTCATATATTTCAAAATAAACAGGATGCTCACTAGGCATTTTAAACCCATTCCATATTTTTCTGGGGTCATAACCTGTCTTATTCCAAAAATCAATTTCAAGTTCTTCTAATTGCATTGATTCATCAAAATCGTCGGAATCAAAATTTATTAGTTTGTTGTTATCATATAAGGGATTAAAATCATTTAAAACTAAATCACCTTTTTTATTAATTGTAACCAATATTTTTTTTCTGATTTCAGGATCAAACCCAACCAATATTGTTTTCACACGTTTATTAAATGCATCCAAATATTTTTCAACATTATATGTACCAGTCATATTTGGATTATCCATTAAATCTTTATTATTAATTAATGTTGCACAGAATCTTTCTTTACCAGTAATCTTGTCAACAATTTTACGTGAATCACCATGAGATTTTCTATATCCACTATTGACATAATATACAACACTGTCTAATTCAGGCTCTTGTGGCATATAATTAATAACCAATTTCATTTTATCTTCAATTGTTAATTCTTTTTTTGAATTACCTAAATCAAGTTCTGATTGATATTTTTCAAAAAGTTCCTCAGCAATTTCTTGACGCTTTTCAATTAATAATTCCATATGTGCTTGCATTCCCTTTTCTCTACCATTCTTATCCTTACCTCTTTTTGTATATTTCGAAAGGGTTGTTTTAATCTTGCTCTTGCTTGCAATTTTCTTTAATGGTATTTTTAAATAATATATGTTTTGTGCATATTCTTTATAATAATCAATAAATTCCTTACCTTTATCATGAAGAATTAAATCCAACCCCTTATCAATAAATTCTTCGATATATTCAGGCATAACTTTAGACTTAATTGTATTCCCAGTTAATTTAATTTTTTCTTTCATACCGCCAGTCTTTTTATCTTTGGCTAATGATAATGTTCCATAATTAATACGTGAAAGATTTAAACAAGAAATACTTTCCCCGTCATTGTCTACACTCATATATGGAAGTTTCATTTCTTCCGAATTAAACTTTTCGATTAATGCCGCAATCCCACTTTTGTCATTATATTGCCACATTTCTTCAATTACTCCCTCAATTACCCCTTCGGTCACTTTCTCATTCGTTACTCTTATTGTAGTAGTGTCTGGTATTTGAAAATTAATACCATCGGTAACTGCCAATAGTGCCACACATCCGTATTTGCTAAACCAATCAATTGCATGCCTTAAATGCAACCTACCCGTACATGTAATTCTTGCGGCACAAACATTATCGGACCAGTTAAATGAAATGTTTGATCCCAATGCACCAAATAATGAGTTATTTAATATTTTTATTGGCAACTGTTTTGTTTTGGCCATTGCAATATCAGCTGGAGTGAGTTTATTTCTGACATATTTAATATGTATTTCAGGATCAATTTGTTGTAATAGCTGAACTTCCTCAACATCTAACTTAGTTCCATTTGCAATCTTTTTATAGATATTACGTGTTGTTGTGAGATATAATAACAGCTTTTTCGTAACGCCTGTTATATCAAACATTGGAAATACACCCTCGGTTAATTGAATCATTGGGTAAAGACTGGCATAGTCAATTTTAACAATACGTTTTGAATAACCTGTTTTAAAACATCTTGCTAGACCCCCACTAAATTTTTCATATTTATCTGATTGTGGAATTGCTAAATCATTTTCATAGCTCCATGCCGTTAATAATAAATTCCAAATTGCTGCAGTTCCCATTGTGCATATTCGCTGATATGTTGTTGGGACAATCTTTGCTAACATAAATGATGATTGATTATATAATTCATCAACATGCTCAGTTTCCCAAAGGTCATCAAGTAAATATTGTTTCACTAATTTTCTACTACCAATAAAGGTTATTAAATTCTTTGGTAATGCTTCCGATTTAAACCATTCAATAAATTCTTTAGAATCAACTGATTCATTAAAGCATTTAGCTTTTAATTCTCTATATTTTTCATCGGCAATATTAGCTTTATTTACTTGAAGTTTATATAGTGTTTTTGAAATTTCTTGAAATTCATCGGGCACTTGAAGATAATCGTTCTTGTCATTAACTAAAAATATTTTATTTTCAGCATAATATTTGCCAATTTTATTATCCTCACCATCGATATACGTTCTATTTGGTTTTGCAATGTTTTCAAATTTTGCAATATATTTTAATTTTGTTTCCTTTAGATCACTATTTACGGCAGCAGTTCTTTTTGCCGCATGTAGTATGTCAATGACTGAATATCCCCACATTTCGGTTGCAGTATATTTATCAGCAGTATTACCATATTTAACCGAAGTATTACCCCTTCGATATAATTTAATTTTCTCACTAAGCGTTGTAGGTACTTCATCTAAATTCATATTTAATATTTTTGCTCGGCCTAGAATAAATTCGAAGTCAAACATTTCAGAGTTAAATCCAGATATAATTGCTGGTTGAATGTGATTAATCAAGTTAAAAAAATCTTGAATTAATCTAATTTCAGCATCATCATCATCGAGCTTATCTACTTCCAAAATTAGTTCAAAATCACGATTATCCCTAACGCCAATTGCAAATACTCTGGCCATCTGATATCTTAAGCCAGTTGTTTCAATATCAAAGGTTAATTTATGCACATTTTTATATTCCTCAAATCCTTTATATAATCGTGATTGTGTTGAAATAAAAAATTGTTCCGTTGTCCTTACCGAATAAAATAAATCTCTATTTGGGTAAACAATTTTACCCTTATTATCCTTAACTACGTGACCATCACTATCATATAATCTATCGTATGGGTTAATACCACCATCCTTGAGATAATTAAGAATATCATTAAATGATCTACTACTAGTTATTTTAAAACAATAGCCCTCAACAAGTCTTTTTTGATTACCGGTTTTTAATTTAGTTATTGTAATTCCATATTTAATTCGCTTGCTATTAACATAATTTTCAGATACATCTTCGTATAATGTCTTACCTAATTTAGATAAGTCTTTCATATACATAAATGGTTCGTATTTTACATCAATAATTTTTGACTTTTCATTTGGCTCATGTATAATACATTTAGCAATATTATTACGTAGATCGGTTTCCACATTAACGACATATTTTAAATCATTATTATAACCTTCAAGAAAACCCTTGATTTCACCTAAGACTAAATGTTTATCCATTATTTTTTATGTTTATTTTTTATTATTTGAATTAAGTCATTAATGATACTTTGATTAATATCTGATTCATATTTTTCACCATCAATAACTTGTGAAATTTCTGCACGTTTTGATTCAATCAAATTAAAAATATATTCGTCAATTGTGTCTTTATATATGAAAATGTACGCATTAACTGCATTCTTCTGTCCTATCCGGGCAAGCCTATCCGTGCACTGATCTAATGTACCGGGTGTCCAAGGTATTGTTAACATTCCGACTTTACTAGCAGCAGTTAATGTCAATCCTTCTTTTGTTGTCGATTCCGATCCTAAAAATATTTTAATTTTACCATTCTCATCCTGAAAATCTTTAAGTACATTATTCCTTTCATCATCAGATTCATCACCAGTATGTAATGCAGAAATATTTGGGTATAGTTTATGCAATTCATATAAACTATTTTTATAAAAATCGATTGCAACAAATTTTTCACCACTTTCTAATATTGAATCAATCAATTCACTGACATTATTAACTTTCAAATATGAAGTATATTCTCTTAATTTACCCATTATTGCTAATGGATTATGTAGTTCTTTATTAACAAATTCATTAGCAACCCCTTCTTCAAGATCATAATATACCTCATATTCTCTAGGTGTCATTTCCAATACAATTCGCTGATATGTTTTTTCTGGCAAGTCCTTTAATACTTCACTTTTTTTCTTTCGATAAATATATGGTGCAATCTTATTAAATAATTCATCAAATTTTGTCATAGTAAAATCAGTTTCCCAACCAAATCCATCTAAATTATAATTCATTCCACAATAATATTCGTAAAAATATTTTTGTGTGGAAAAATCAATTGGTGATATTTGATTTAAAACACTATATAATTCAGCAGCTTTTGAAGGTGCTGGTGTTCCTGACATAAATACTTTTGACATATTCTTGTTCCTGAAGATGTCCTCCTTAAATAGTTTTTTAAAATTTTTGTAGGTATTTGATTTAGTAGATTTTAATCGATGACAATTACTAACTAATATATTATTGGCAAAATAATTATGATTATCGGCAATTTCTAAATCATATACTTTTTTATTCGATTGACCACATCTTCCAAATTCTCGTCTATTTCCTGATTCCAAAATCTCAATACTCTCCAACCAAACATATTCAATATCTCTGTTTTTCTTTTGTCTAAAAATTTCCATAATTTTCTTTTGTGTGAATTTCCATCCACTTCTATAGCAATTTTTAATTGAGGTATTGCAATATCTACCGAATAATGAGTTGGTGGTGAAGGTACTATTATTCCCATTTCTTTTAATGGTTTCATTATTGGTGTTGAGAATTCCATTTCCATATATGTTATTCCAGATATTGCCGAAAAGAGTTTTAATTGCTGTTTTGTTAATTGACCATTCCCACCTCTCGATAGGAAAGTACGACCCCTTGAAGAATTTTTCATTTTCAATAAAGTTTCTTCTGAATACATTGGATTTTTTAATTTCATTCTCATTGAAAGTGCATTTGCTAATTCTGGTCTTTCCTTGTATACAATTTTTAATGAATTCGATATTTTTACATATGTTTCTTTTGAATGTACCTTTTCTTTTATTTCCACTTGATTCATTCTCCATATTGCAGAACAACTTTTTGAACAAAATTTTCGTGATAATCTTTTTTTTGCTTGAAATTCTTTCCCACAAATTGGGCATGTTATATTCAATAGGGGTGATATGTTTCCATTCAATTCTTTCGTTATTGCTATTTTCTTCGCATTTTCTTTGGCGGTATATTTTGTCGAACAAGCTTTTGAACATAAAACATGCTCTTTTCTTTTTTTCTGAAATTCCTTCTGACAGTGTAAACATTTTACTATTGGCAATGATGGAATTTTTTTCAATTCCCATCTTTTTCTCATTGAGCATGTCGTTGAGCAAAACATTTTTTTTGTATTTTCTTTTGTTTGAAATTCTATTCCACAACATTGACATAATCTTACGATAATTTGTGGTTTTATTCTTCCCCCTTTTGATAAAATTTTCCCCATATTTAAAATCTTTAATTGGTATATATTCATTTTTTTCGATAGAAAAAAATTTATGTTCAGGTGTACATTCAATAATTTCACCATTTGATAATTTTACTCTAATTATAGTTTTATATCCATTATATAAATACCTATTAATTGATTTTGCTTCAATTTTTTTTAGACTATGATTATAGCTCAAAATTTTAACATTTAATTTATTTTCAACAATATCCCCGATTTTAATTTTACCAACATTAGTATCTATTAATGTATCATATGTAAAACATTCGTCACTGATAAGACAATCTATTTTACCTATATTTAATTTTTCGAATTTACTTTTTACTTTATTAAAATCGGATGAATTAAAATACTCATAATTGGTAATAATATATTTAGCGTCTTCGATACTACATGTATTTTTCTTACCAATAATATGTGCTTTAGAATATGTGAATTTCTCGACTTCATTATAATAATTAAATTTTAATGAATTGGGGGTTATAACAAAAACCTTATTAAATGGATTCATTTCACAATATGCAATGGAGATTACAGTTTTACCAGTCCCCATATCGAGTGCCAATAACGCATTTCTAACCACATTTAAGAACATAACACTTACAATCTGATGTGGATAAAGTTTTATGTTTGGTTTTAAAAATTTATGTACTTGTTCCGAATATTCCTCATATGTTTCTTCAAGTTCTTGTTTATATTTAACCCAATGTTCTTTTTTTACATTTAATTCAGCAATAAATTTACGTTTTGCCTCTTCAGCAATTTCAAGTTTTTTTATTTGTTCAATAAATATCTTACGGCTATCTTCATTACCAAAATCGAAATGAATTTTATTTGATCCTTTATATCTTTTTATTAATAAAAATAATGAAAGCGTTGAAATTTCCCAAACCATCATGCCTGCATTCCATTTACGTGTGTCTTCAGGGAGTTCTTTTATTCTTTGAGTGATTTGATCATTTATTGGAAACCTAAGATAATACCAATGTCTTTTTGATATTCTTTCACAATGTACTACGAAAATATTATTGACTTGCATATTTACATGATATTATGCAAATATAATCAGAATAATTAGAATGTCAACGAAAATATTTTAAATAACTGTTGTTTTTGTTATTGTGTCGGTAATAACGATATTAATTTGACCATCAACAGGCAATTTTATTTGACCGCATTCATCACCTAAAAAGTCAATTGCAAACTCGCCTGAGTATCGACCTGATTTAGCTGTTTGTGTTGATTTAAATTTATATGTTAACGTATATTTTTCCTCATCAGGAAATAATTCTCTGTTGGTATTAATGACTAAACTTGCAGGTACGTTAGCAATACGATATCGCCCAGTTTCCGTATTTATCATTGAGAATGTAATTGCAACATTATCAAGCATATCATCGGTAATGTCATATTGCTGTCGAACTTGTTGAAGCAATGGATATTTTAATTCGGGTAAAGTACTGTCTTTTTTTATAAAGAAATTTTTTATATTAAATGTTGAGTAATTCATTTATTTGTTGTTAATTATTCTACTGTTATTGCCTGTCAATTTCTGACATTAATTTTTCTCTATTGCCGCCAATTAAATTGTTCCTTTTCTTTAGTGTTGCAGCAATTCCATCGCCAATTAAACCCAATTCTAGTGAATCTATTTCCTCAAAAGAATGTCCGGTAAAACCAGTGTAAAATTTAAATAATACATATGAACATAATATTGTCGTTAAATATCTGCGCCAATTATCATGAAACCAAAAGTGCCAACTCCATTTTTTTGGCGTGTTTGTACTATTCATATCACGACCACTTGTTTCTGTTAGTCCATATATTATATATCCAATAATAAAATACCACGCATATCCAAATAATTGATTTCCAGTGTAATCTCCAAATATTGTTTTTATTATTTCGTTCATATTATTACTTTTTCTATAAATACAATTTAATTTTAATTCTAAGTATAAAATGGAAAATTCTTATCTTTTGTTCCCATAACGCCATTTGATTGATAATGAATATCTACTAAAATGATAAATGGCTCATTAGTACTACCAGCTGGAGCACCACTTAATAAATCAATTGTGAATGTTGCCATCGGTCATCTCTTTAATAATAAATACTGAATATTTTTGAAATCAACTAAAGTTATTTTAAATTAAAAATGAAGCAAATTTACTTTATTTTTCAATACTTTTTACAACCATCTGTTAAATATATATGTAATTATGAATTAAACAGTAATTAATAATATGTAATTATATTACCAATTTATAGTCGAAACTATTGGCGATACTGCAATCACCTCTATTCCATTATTAACAATCATTTTGCCAATATTTGGAACTGCTTTTCTTAATATGTTTAATGAACCATTTAAATCTGCATTAATTAACCCACCAGATTTTGATTTAAATAGTCCCCGTTTCACCCTACTACCACAATATATCTCATGCTTACATATTTCTTCATTATCAATAAAACTACATTTTGATGTGTAACTCTCTTCATTAACCATTACTGTAATTCCTTCTAATTTAGCTTTATACAATAGCATTTCAATAAACCTACTATGTGGTATATTAACGAAATTTTGATTATTCCTTTTTCCAATATTTATATCTTGCTTCCACTCCCTATTATTACCAATTATTATGGTATTAATATTGTTGAATACTAAATGATTTATAATATATCGGCTTGATTTGTGCAAATAATCATTTATCTTATTATTTCTTTTATTGGTTAAATTATTTATTCTTTTGCTTGTCTTTAATTGTATTTTTTCTCCCCTTTTATTAGTATAATGATTTAAATCGGATTTAAATTTACCCATTTTTTTATTGTAATACTGATTAATTGATTTCAACGGTTTACCGTTTATTATGATTGGTTTTATTACATTACTTCCGATACAAGCTAGATTATTTAATCCCAAATCTATTGAGCAATATCTATTATTGTTCTCTTTTAATTTATTTTCTTGTTTCTCATAAACAACTTCAACCACATAATGATTACCTTTAGGTATTATTCTACATTGTTTTAACGTATTAATATTTACGTTAGTTTTAATTTTTATGTTTGTTTTAGATAGTTTAATTATATTATTTTTTATTTCTGTTTTAGATATGCTACCTAATTCATATATTACTGGATATCTGCCATTTTTATCTTTATATGATGGCAAACTAGGTTTACCCCTATATTTAGACTTATTTCTTGAGTAATCCTTAATTGTAGCAAAAAATGATTTCCAATTTTTATCTAATGACATTAGTGTTTGATTCGATACTTTTCTTGGTAATCGAACATAATCACAATCATTTGTATTAATCATTAATTTATTAATATCATAATAATTAAAATAATTAGCATGTTCAATTAAACCCAATTGTTTATCTCCGCTTGATTTAATAAATTCTTGTCTTACAATATAATTAGCCCTATTATATAAATTTTTTGATAAAAAACATAATTTATCCATTTCACAATAAAATGGATTTGATTTTTTAATAATATGTTTTTCAGTTAAAATCATGGTTATGATTCAATAAATTTAATAATTTCTTCTTTATTTTTCTTTTTTCTTAAGCCATACATTCTAGCAGAAAATGAATAGAATATTGAAATCATATCGTTTAATAAATCTTGTTTATCAACATCAACATGATTTATAATAACAATTTTTTTACCTTTTAGACTTAAAAATAATGATATATAATTAAAACCAAATCTAGTTAATCTATCTTTATTTTCAATAATTATAATATCCCAATCATTTCTAATTAACAATTTATTTAATTTAGGTCTATTATCATTCATACCCGAAGCAATTTCTTTAATTTCATCAATAACCACATAGCCATTATTGATTGCAAAATTTCTAATTCTGTTAAGTTGATAATCTAATTCTTTTTTTCTATCATTATTAGATACTCTTGCATAGAGTATAGCATTAGTTTGATTATTAACTTCAGGAAATAATGGAATTTTAACATGATTAGTTTCATCTAAAAAAGCGTTTTTTATTTTACCTGCATTGAATCTATTCCATGCCGTTTTATACGTAACTGAATTTTCTTTAGCATATTCAGATAATTTTTTATAAATTTGTTGCATATGACAATTACAATTAAAGTAATAAATACTATCAATATGGAAAAAGTTTCAATATAATGGAATAAATTTACATAATATTTATAACTTGTAATTAACACCTTATTCAACATTTGTAATTAATTATAATTAATAGTGTTTTCCAACCATACTTCCAGCCATTTTTACGATTCCAGATGATAATCTTATTATTGACATAATTTTAAGGAATTGGAAATTGTTTTATCGTTCCATCAAACTGCCCCCGCATTGGTGGTTCAAATACTTTGTTACCTACTGCGTAGCCTGTGGGGTCGATTATTGAATCGCCTACTGCTAACAATGGTTCATCAAATAATCCTGCGAAGGTTCCTCCTATAATAGCCATTAAAGGAGTTGAATAATCGATGCTTTCAACTTTTATGGCTTGTGTTTGACCGTTAATTAGTAAAAATAGTGTCCCAGAAATTCTAATAAAGCAATAATATTTATATCCAGTAAGCGTCTGAGAGGCATACGTTTTGATTAAATTTGTTTCAAAATAGTCGTTTGTAGAATCCTTACCTATTTTTATATCCGTTCCAAATCGCAAAATAACTGCATCAGCTGTTGGATTAGCCCAAAATCCTATAAAAAAATCAGATATTCCAAATGAGTAAGTATTTGTACTTTGCAATACCTGACCACCAGCAAATAGTAGCCCTGTTTTAGTCCATTTGGGTTTATTTGTTGAATATGTAAAAACATCAGTGCCTATACTACACTTAATACTTGTAATATTATCGTTCACATCAATAATCACTCCGTCCAAAAATTTACTGCTTAAAAAGAACTCTTTTAAACCGTCTGCTTTGTAACGTTTAAAGTGTGTGAATTTTTCTTTATATAACTTTGGAATGTCATTTTTTAAAATTCTGAAACTACTATCAATTGAATGAATTTGGAAGTTATCCATTATTGCCTCGCCGTAGCTGTTGAAGCCATCCCACCCAAAAATCTGTAAGTTATTTGTGATTCTTATTTTATTAGAATCAGTTGAAAAAATATAATACTGCACCACTCCATCTATGGCGGCAAAATAATTTGCACTATAAATAATACCATCAACAGACGTATAAGGTAATTTTCCGAGCATGACTTTAATTGGCACATCAAGTCTATCAATAACTCCTGAACTAAATGAGAATATATGTGAAAATGTACCCAAATTAAATTCAAGTGTGGTTCCATACCGTAACCCAAGATAACCATAAACCGTATCTCGAAAAAACATAAGATACCTGTTGCCGTAATCGATTGATTTAAACTCAATTTGGAATTGCAATATAAAAAACTCCAGCTGTTGATCGTATGCTCCGCTTGCCCAAACTAAAGGTTTTTCTCCGTCAAATCGGACCCCCTTACCATATTCAAACGTAGGCTGCTTATTAACGTCAGTCTGAACAAAAGCAATATTCTGAGCTTTGTCAGTTATTTGACTGACCTTATTTGTCGAATCTTTAAAGATTCTATTAGGTAGTTGCATGTCAATATCTATATGAAGTAGTATCTTGCTCATAATAATGTATTTGGATAAGTTGGAGGTGTGAAGACTTGTTCATTTAAACTCCATTTTAATGCACTTCCATCCCATCCTATTAATGTTGAGTTTTCATACCTAACTTTTAATTCATCAAAATTTCCAACTAAGCAGTCAGAAGTAAACCCTATAAGCATTCCAATATGACTTTTAAATGTTTGAGGATTAAATCCGATAACAGAAATTTCACTTTTAACGTAACAAATACGCCCATCAACAAAAGTAGTACAAACACCATTTTGAAAAGTTATTAAGTTATGTACCCATGTATTTGAGGGGGTTGGATAAAGTGTTGTACCTCTATCTACCCCTAATTGGGCTGACAGTAAAAATGTTGGTAAAATAGAATACCCATAAGCCCCATTTGCAGTTAAGACAAGAGTAAACGCATTACTACTGTCAGTTGGGTAGTTAGATATATCAAAAAGTCTTTGCGAAGAGGTAGCTGCGTCAAACTTTACCCAAAACTCCATTATAAAATTCTGAGAATAGTTAAATGGTACACCCTCTAATTGTTCTCCCCCAACATCGAAGCGCAAACCGTCACCGTTTTCACTTGGAGTACCTATTTTTTGCCTAAACACGTTTGAATTGTAACGGTTCTTAACCTTAGAAACAAGATTGCTCCCATCCTTAGTAACACCATAAGAACTGGATATATCAATAATAGGAGGTGTCTTTATTATCTCTCCAGATATATTTCTTATTATCTTATTATCTTGAAGGATTAGACTCATATTGACGGTGTTGTAGTAATTATCAACTTATCGGGGTCAAAACTAGGAAAACATTGTATAATATATTCTTTGATTCTTTGGTCAAAGAAATAAAATACATTTGAATCATTAGTTGGGTAATTGAATTTGAATTCATATTTATCTCCCTCAAACCCCTCAATTTTCAATGCATTAGTTGGAGAATCGAGCATCTTTTCTGCGCTCATAAAGAACCCAATCTGTGCTCGAATCCTCACACTATCAACTTTATCGTTTGATATTTCAACGGTATGTGCTGAAATAATGGTTTGTTCCAAAGGAACTCCTGCATTGGAGATTATTACTTGATTTTGATTAATTATTGCCATTATAATATTTTTATAAATATCTATATTATTTTTTCCATTGTAAAATATATTGAAACCACACCAGAACCCCATGAACTCGAACTCACGTACATATCAGTATCATTAACTGAACTAAAATAAACTCCATTCGTATTAACTAGTACTGCTTTTACATCAGCACTTGCACCAACAGTTTGAGCATTTACAATATCAGTTCCACCGCTTGTACTGCTAATCGTAATATCACCAGCAGCATTCCCTGATGTTTCAATGATTATGATCGTATCTATTTGGTATCCTGCTGGTAGATAAGTGCTTAATATTTTATCTGTGCTTATATTTGCTTCAACGCTTCGTAAAATATCTGTATATGGTACTGTTGGCTGTGGAACTGTTTTGCTGCCTGCTACATCATAACTCCATACATCGCCATCTGCAATTCCTGTTGGATCAACATCTACTAATGAATTCAATCTTGGCGATATATCCGTAGATGTTGCTCCGGCATTATCAGCAGCAATTTCAGTACCAATTCCATTTGTTTTAAATGTAAGATATGTTTCTGGACTCAATGCAGTACCTGCGTTATTCTTTATTGTATGGCCACCACCAGTTGAGTTAATTGTAATTTTAGTGCTACCAGTTGTTATCGTAATATTTGTTCCTGCACTTAATGATTTGAATCTTAAATCAACACCGGACTTGCTTGCATATATTCCAACACCACTGCCTAAATTACTTGCAGTATTTATTTCAGCCTGTGTAATTGTGCTACAAAACGTTATGTCCGTTGTAGTACATGACATGGCAATGCCCGTTCCAGCCTTTAGTGATTTAAAAGGAAAATTAACCCCTGATTTTGATGTGAATATACAATATCCTGTACCTAAGTTACTTGCGGTATTTGCTTCACCAGTACCACAAATCGTTATATCATTAGCAGTGTTTGTTATAATAGTGCCAGTTCCAGCTAATAATGATTTAAATCTCAAATCAACCCCTGATTTGCTTGCATATACACCAGTACCACTTCCTAAATTACTTGCAGTATTTGCTTCAGCAGTACTATTAATTGTTATATCAGTTGTTGTACAAGTTATATTAATTGCTGTTCCTGCAAGTAATGATTTAAATGGTAAATTAATACCGGACTTAGAAGTAAATATTTGATAGCCACTACCTAAATTACTTGCTGTGTTCGCTTCACCAGTACTGCAAATTGTTATATCATTTGCTGTACATGACATGGCAATGCCCGTTCCTGCAAGTAATGATTTAAATGGGAAATTAACCCCAGATTTTGTAGTAAATATACAATAACCACTACCTAAATTACTTGCCGTATTTACTTCGCCCTGTGCTGCTGAATTACATATTGTTATGTCATTTGCAGTACAAGACATGGCAATACCTGTTCCAGCACATAGTGACTTAAATGGAAAATTAACTCCTGATTTTGTAGTAAATATACAATAACCACTACCTAAATTACTTGCCGTATTTACTTCGCCAGTTATCGGTGCAGTACCATAACTTAATTCTTTAGTACTTGTATCATAAAAAACAATGTTGCTCTTACTAGCATTTGTTAAACCCGATATGTATGTTTTACCTCTTACGCATAATTTTTCATTATCAAATTCACCATATATTAATGACTTTGCAGCTGAATTTGCTATATATAACCTGTTCGAGCCCGTCTCATTTAAACCAGCATTATATCCGATTGCAACATTACTATGTCCTAATTCATTACTAGCTAATGCATTATGCCCAATACCAACATTATTATTACCTGTATACATATTACTTAATGTATCAGCACCGATTGCAACATTATAACAACCAATGTTATTATTTAAAGCAAAACTTCCAAATGCAATATTATGATTACCTGAGCTATTAAACGCAAGCGATTGATCTCCAATTGAAATGTTATTTGTACCAGTAGTATTACTATGTTGTGAATTACATCCAATACTAATATTATTACTACCACTGGTATTATTACTAAGTGTTGACATGCCGATGCCGATATTGTTACTACCAATTGCACCTGATGCTGTTAATATATTGCAACCAATAGCAACGTTTCCTTGACTACTAATTGCATTATTCATAATTTTCGATCCAATTGCAACGGTACCATCAATAATTGATGTTGCCAGAGATAAAACATCTTGTCCAATTGCTATTACATCATTTGCACACGTATTAGAACATAATGCGTTATTACCCATTGCAACAATTCCACAACCATGTATTATACTAAGACCATCAACGAATGATGTAACGTTCGCTCCTGCATTTACACCATAAAAAGTATTTCCACTTAATGCTGTTGAGCTACCGGGTGTACCACACCCAATGACTGTCGATTGTTTGGTTAAATCCGACCAGCCAATATCACTTCCAGTAGTGCCACTAGGTGTTGTTCCATAACTTAACTCATTTGTTGATGAATCATAATATATAACATCAGTTTTTGTTGAGTTTGTTAAACCCGATATGTATGTTTTTCCTCTTACACAAAGCTTTTCATTGTCAAATTCACCATAAATTAAAGATTTATTAGCTGAATTTGCTATATATAACTTGTTTGAGGTTGTTTCATTATAACCCGAACAACTACCGAGAATAACATTACTACTACCAGTTACATTTGAATATGCAGCATTTGTTCCAATAATAGTATTATTACTACCAGTTGTTATACCTTTTCCAGCACATACTCCATAAATTGTGTTTCCACTATATGTGCTACCACTAATAATCGTTCCACATCCAACAACTGTTGAGGTATTACCAGTACTTGACCAACCAACACTTGTTGAGGTAGTTACACCAACTCTTTTTGTTGTTGAGTTCCAACATAAATAATTACCACCACCAGCTGGCGTACATAATATCGCCAAGTTCGGTATTGCAACATAGTTAGCAAATGTCGAACTTGCTAATGTAATACTTGTACCACCAATAAGCGTTGTGTTAGTATTTCCACTACAAATTGTGTTATTATTTCCGCCGAATATACTAGCATTTACTGCGCATGAAACGTTGTTATATCCAATCGTTGTAGCACAATCACAAATTGATTTACTACCATTACCTATTACAATGCTCTTATTTCCCATTGAGCATGAACTACTGCCAATTGCAATCGACGTTGACCCATTAGCATTTACTGATGTACCAATAGCTAATGAAGCATTTCCTGCGACATTATTACATCCAAGTAATAATGTATTTAATTGTACCCCAGTTTTTAGTATAGTTGCACCAGATATTTGATAGCCAGAATTTGAGCTAATTGTTCCACCAGTGCCACAAACACAGTTATGTCCAGCCAAATATAAATAGTCAGTACCGTTTTGATCGAATTGTTTACAATTTAGATTTGGTCTATTATCGTATCCCATAATTTATTATTAATTAAATATAAATACTAAATTTATAGTAATGTTCAATAAAAAATCCATCGAATTCGATGGATTTAAATTAATGTGAATGAATATTGTTCAGGTATTAACTTTTAATTACCTTCTATTTCTGCTTATTTACTGCATTAATAATTTCGTTAATATCAAATAAATTAACGGTATCATATGGGAATTGTTGTATTTGGCCTGAAATATCATCAACCAAATATGTGTACTTGTCAAAGTTATTAATAATATTAGCTTGTGGTGTAATATTAATATTATTATCATATCCGAAAACTTTCGGGGAATTCCCAATATAAAGAACAGTTGATTGTAATCCCAATGCTGCTGCAATATGAACCCCACTGGAATCAATTAATATCCTTTTTGTTGTTAATGGAAAAACTGCCATCAATTCACGCATCGGTAAATTAACCATTTCAACACCCTGTAATGCTGGTTGTTCCGGTAATCTCATATGTAATATTCTATATGATTTACTATAATAGTTAACCAACTTCCCCGCAATCTCTAACGGTATATCCCTATACCACGATTTTTTCGAATATTGACCTTGTGGGGAACCACCATGTGTTTGTAATAGCATTATTGGTCTACCATCCGGCTTTATCTTATCCCTAGCAATCTCCAACTCTCTTGGGTTTAAATAAAGTTCTGGATTTATCCCATCATGTTTAATACTGAACATTCTACACCATGTTTCTGTTAAATGTTCTTTTCTTAAAATGTGATTAGTTTCGTTATATGGGTCATGTTTCATTATAATTGTATCATCTTTAATGAACTCCCTAAAATATTTGGTTTCACCATGTAGATAAAATCTAAAAATATTTGGGTTATTAAAATAAAATGCATCCCATGACCCAACAACTATTAATTTACGGTCTGGATATTGTTTTTTTATTGCACGTATTACGGCTGTCGCCATTCCATTCTTACCTAACCCTCCTTCTATATGAAATATTATGTACTTGTCATTCTCATTAACTCTTGTATCTACTAACATAAGTTTTTATTAATTATATATTATTATTTTTATATTTCCAAATAAAACCACCACAGTTATTTGTACTTTCTACTATATGATATTTTATCTTATCACAAGATATATTATTTTGTCGTGAAGCATCAATAATTGACTCATATTCAAAAATATACTCATTCTGAATACTGTATTTAATAACTGGAGTTTTTCGTTTATTAATTTTCTTCACATACGGAACAATCAAATCAGGTAAATTATCTGAATAATAAAAAATAAATTTACCATATGGTATTGATTTTTGTATGCACGTAACAATGTGACCAGAATTAAGATTTAATTTTCGTGAAGCATCACTAATTGATTTAAATTCATTAATTAATTTTCCATCTAAATCAAATTGTTTAATTGCCTTAACCATACTCGAATATTTATCATGTTTACCAATATTAGTAGGTATATTGTCTTTATAATACCAATAAAAATTATTAAATTGTTTACATCTACCTCTTAAACAACAATTAATTCCAGATTGTAAAATATTAGTTTTTCTATAAGCATCCGCTTGACTTTCATATTCAGAAATAAATTTACCATCTAATGAATATTGAATTATTGGCGTTTTATGTTTTAATAATTTTTTAAATTCAAATATCTCAGCATTTTCTTTCGATGAAAATAAATATGTACCACGATATGCACTACCTCCCTTTTGGTCAATAATTCTAAATATTCCCTGTGGATTAATATTATAGCATTCTGAAAACGCTAAAACGGATTTATATTCTTTTAAGAATTCCCCATCTTCTGTGTATTGAAAAACTTTTCTTTTAAATGAAGAACCACCCTCTCCGCCATCAGTTAAATTAGTTAATCTAATTCCATCATCTCTATATTTCTTGATGTAATAAATCTCTAAAATTTCATGTTCATATTTATTTATTATTTCATTGAATTTAATTTCACACTCATCAAGAACTTTCATTTCAATTTTTAAACCAAGTTTAAGTATTTTATTAATAACATTATCCTTAAATGTATTTTTCTCTCTTTTTTTACCACATATATTCAAATGCGAATTATATCTTCTTTTTAGATTTGAAGTAAAACCAATGTAAAATACACTATTATTTCTTGGGTCAATCAATCCATAAATATATACTTTATTATCAATTTTTTTATATACCATACACTCACTCTAAATTTAAAACAATAATACATTTTTATTTATAATTTTTTATATTTTTTTATAAATACAAATAAAAACGGAAAAGATGTATTTTTTCCGTTTTAAATTAAATATTTTTACGATTAGCTTATAAATGCTAAACTAAACCATTGATCAAGTGCTTGATCATACATTAATTCCAGTGCACCATAATTTGTATTAATAACACCATTTCCAATCCCATCAATGCCGCTACTACCCCCAGTAATTGTTATATTGTTAGTTAATGCCAATCCAGATACGTCTTTAATCTTAAATGTTTGTCCATCTATTGGTGGTGACGGTAATGTAATTGTTGTACCACTAACGGTATTATTAACTAATATTACATACGAACTACCTGTTGTTAATAATGTTGAACCAGTAATGATTGTTTTTGAATAAATATTGTTATTCGATGGTGCTATTGAATAGGTTAACTCATTGGTGTTATCGTCATAATATATGATATTGACTTTACTAGCATTTGTTAAACCCGATATGTATGTTTTACCTCTTACGCATAATTTTTCATTATCAAATTCACCATATATTAATGACTTTGCAGCTGAATTTGCTATATATAACCTGTTTGAACTCGTCTCATTATAACCCGAACATGTACCTAAAAATATATTCGATGAACCCGTTACATTATGAAAACCCGAATTAATACCTTGGGCAATATTACCTGAACCTGTAGTATTAAACATTAATGCAGCACTACCATTAGCAACATTGTTTGAACCAGTCGTATTGCAATGCAATGCACATAAACCAATTCCAACATTATTAACTCCAATATTATTAATATTATTTCCCACTTCTTGACCAATATATATTGAAGTCAGAGTTGTTCTAAGAATTGTTGTTCCACTAATCTGATAACCATTATCAGTACTTAAATAACCACTAGAAATTGTTAATGTATTTGTATTGGCATTAATTTCGGTATTACCTGTTAATGTACCACCTAAAACAACAGTAGAACCAGATATTGACAATCCATTTGCCGCAAATGCGGTGTTAACAAATTTTAATCTCAAATCTGTATCAGTAATACCATTATAATACCAATATTCATCATTACCAACATTTACTGTAAGTCCACTATATCTTAATGCTAATGGAATTACTGTATTAACATCTGATGTCGAAGAATATGGTTGATTTGAACTATTTAAATATTTTGTATCAACAGGTTTACCTGCATTAATTTTTATGTTATCATTTAGTATTATTGCCATTATATACTTATTTTATTTTTCATTTTAATATTAAGTCAACGACATTGATGATGTTAATGATGTTTGATAATTACTAATATATACATTATAGCTTTGATTACTCCAACACGCTGAATCAGCTAATACAAGATCAGCTACTGGAAATAGATTACATGCCGGACTTACACCACCACCAATTGATCCGTTATTTAATGCTGTTATGTACCAACAAGTTTTTGCCGATACACTAGCTGGTACTGCAAACCATAAATAATCATCATCTGTCGTATTAAAATTAATACTGATTGAGCCTGAACTAGTTGCCAAAACTTTTGTTCCACCAGTTACCATTACGCCACTTGCGACTGGACGATTTTCACCAGCAGCACCCGGACATGTACATTTTCCCCAATAATATGGTAAATATGCTGTTACTGTATAATTACTTGAATTGAATTGTGTTGTGCAGCTATTTTTAGCACTACCCCTCCATGATTGTGTTTGTCCACATGAAATAAATGTTTTTGTTGTAATTGTTGCCGATTGTGGCGAACTGGTAGAACCACTTGAGCTTAATGTAAGTGCTGCGGTTATATCCAAAATACACATCGTATTTGCTTGAACATTAGCTCCATTAGTGAATGTCCAACTAAATGGCTTAGAGCCACTTATCTGACAACCAACTTCAACAGGTGTGCTAATATTAGTGCTAAAACTACTAAATGAAGGTAATTGATATGGTACTAAAATATCTTTTAATAAACAATTAGTTGTTTTACCGGTTAATACACTTCCAGCAATCAGTCCACCAACAGTTGTTGTAGAAGGACTTGATAGATTATATAATGCACTGCCACCCAATTCATCAACATATTGTTTATCAACGATCTGTGTATTCCCAGTAAATGTAGGATGTATGCAATAATATAAATTACCTGTTGTTGCAATAAATGTATCACCAGATAACGTTAATGCATCATTACCGCACTGATAAACATGTTTATTTCCAATATTAATTTTATTTGTTAATGCCATCTTATTTCATTAAACATTCTATTTTAAAATTATTAGTTAACAAATGCAGTTGCACTCCAAAAAAGTCCGTTATATATAAATGTAATTGAACCATAATCGGTATTAATAAATGCACATCCATTAGATAAACCATTAATACAATTACCATTGCCATCAACAGTTACTGGATACGTTAACGATCCACCTTGAATATCAGAAATTATTACCTTCTGTCCGGTTTGGACATTTGGCGATGGTAATAAATATATACATGCACAATCAAATGCAGTATACCCAGTCACACCAATATATTCATCACTACATGTAAGATAAAAGGGATTTGAATCTGTAAATCTTACGCTAACATTATTTAGCCTTCTATCAACATATTCTTTATCAACAATACTACGATTAGTATAGTATGCACTATTATCAGTAGAATATGTCATGCCTGAAACAGTAATAACACATATTTTACCACCAGAACCCGATAATGCTGAACTTCCAAATATAATATCTCCACCTTTCGTACATGTTGTTATGGTACTACTTGTTTTATTAAAGTTTAAATACGCACAACTTAAAGAATTTGTTGAGACAATACAAGTATTTGTATTAGTTAATGCTCCACCGAGACAAACTTGATGACCAGAGCAGCTAATACCATTTGTGCCACCAGTTACGTAAATCGTTTCAATGTTACCAATTCTAGTGTTGGTATTTCCGGTATATGTACTATATGTTGTTGTGTTTACTTTACTATTTAATGCCGTACTTAATGTACCCGTATATGGATTAACATTAAAAGTATCTCCAGACCATGTAATTGAGTTACCTGCAAGCGATGATCCATCAACAGAAATTGTATTTAAACTAATATCAATGCCCGTTCCTGAAAGATATGCATTAGGTAAATTAAATAATGTAAATGTAAGTGTATCACCGCTAACAATTGGATTTGGCGTTGTTACAGCCCATAGTGAATTATACTGTGTTGCGCCACTTGTTACCGGAATTAAGTCACCGTTACTAATTTCGCCAGAAGGAATAAAATTATAGTCATCAGTACGACCCCAAGTACCAGTACTTGCACTATATATACCATTATAAACAGAATTAGTTTGATTCTTAACCAGAACTCTCATTCCCGCAGTTGTTTGAATACTATCAACAATCGTTAAACCGCTTAACGTAGTATTACCAGTTGTTGCAACAGCAACCGAATCACGTAATTTCAGCCCAACAGCAATACTATCTACATAATATTTTGTTGGTATCCAACATGTATTGGTTGAATAATAATTTCCACCATAAAATAACCCCTCACTTAATGTTGTAGATAAATTAACAGTACCGCCTGTTGTTGATAACATAACACCCGTACTATTTGCGCAAACAACGTTATTATTATTCGCAATGCTTGCACTTGTACTTGTTAATTTAGCATAACTATTACTAAATTGTGTTTGAGTACAATTAGTAGTATAATAAATACGACTATTATTAAAGCTATCACAGGCGTTAAAATTATTAATATTTGCTAATGTAAGTCCATATAAACCCACACCATTTATTGTTGTTCCAGAAGTTAAATTACCACCAAGTGCAATTGTTGCACCATCACTAAGTATACGCACACCATTTATTGCAGCAGTAATTGTCCCTGTTCCACCACCACTTGTACTTGAAAATATTGTAATGGAATCAGAATTTTGCACAATTGTTGTACCCCCACTACCGACAAGCGTTCTAAATTGTAATGTACTACCACTTTTTTGAGAGTATACCTGATAACCACCACCAACATTTTGTCCATTTACAACAGCAGTTGTACCAGATAAGTAAATAAATGCTTCATCATATGATATATTAATATAATCTGGTGTTTTTGATTTAATCGTTCTATCATATATTAAATTGTTCAATGTTTTTGCATAAACTGGTCCACCAATTGCTAATGTCGATCCTGTTGATAAGCTTCCATTAACTGAACTAACAGTTAATTTACCTTTTGACAATGGTGCAGACCATGAAGTATTCATGAATACCTCAGATGAATTAGTATAATATGTACAACCAATTTCAAATTGTCCTATTTGACTTTGAATGCAACCATCAATTAATATCCACCCAAGTAAATTTGAACTACCCACATATTCATTCCAAATAAACGATTTTGCTGGTGTTTCATTTTTCACATAACCTCTTTTTGCAATGCCATCGGTTGATGTACCTACATGAACTTTTCCATCAGTACCCCTATAGTAATTATTATAAATTGAACAATAATTACCTTGATAATCTAAATAATTAGCACCTAAAGTACTAAAGGGTATGACACATAATTGTTGAACACCACTAACACCACTAAAAGCACCAATATTTGTACCGCCAGTTACATAATTGCCTTGTGGAATCAATGTATCATATTTTTTCTCAACTAAACACGTATCCAATACACCCGTCTTATACCAATGTTCTTTACCGCCAATATTAACCGTTAATCCAGTATATCTTTCACTTGAGATGATTGTCGTATTAACCTCAGTACATGCAGAATATGGTAAATGACTACCGCAATAAACTCTATTACTTAAATAACGTTTGTCAATTGGATTAGGTGCTGCAATTTTTATATTTTCATTATATTGTATTGTCATAATTAACTATTTTTAAACGTCATACTATAATTTATACTTGTTGGGTAATTGCTAACATAAAAACAATAATTAACACTTGACCAACAACTACTTGGTGAATCAATTGCTGCCGTCGTTGCCGCAGAAAATAAGTCACCTGAAATTGTTCCAGTATTCGATGAAAAATTACCAGCAATCCATTTAGTTTTTGCAGTAGATGTTGCGGGAATTGCAAGCCAAATATAGTTTCCAGTTGTATTATAATTTGTAACAATTGTATCGCCAGTACTATGTCCAATACAAACATTACCAGCAGTACAAGCATTATTTATTAGTGCTTGACCGATTGTTGGCGTGGTTCCAGTACTTCCCCAAAAATATGGATATACGCCTGTAATTGTAATTTGTTTTGAAGGTGATGTGGTTCCAGCAGCACAACATGTCATTCCAATAATTGTTCCATCGCTTTTCTTCGGATAGTCACCTGTTAAATATGATACATTTCCATAAACAACATTATTTCCAATTTGAACTGCTCTTGATGCGAGAGCCACACTATTAGTTAAGCTAGATGATGATACATTACAAATAACACCACCAATATCGGTATAATTATATGTTGAAGGCAATCCTGTTCTCACCGAAGGTCCACCACAATAAGCGGGTACGACACTACCTTGACTATATGTTCCACATGCAGTAAATGCAATTTGACAACCCGCTTCAAATAATGTTCCTGATGGCGTTAATGATAACGTATTTGAATTTGCAACACATGTAGGCGCTAGTGTTGGTGCTAATATTAACTCAAGAACTCTTGATAAATCACAACCAGTAATTGATGTTAATGAGTTTAATCCACCAACAGTACATGTTGTTGGAGATGTACAATTATAAATTGTTGAGCTGCCTGATGCTGAAGATTGAGCTAATTCAATTTGATTTTTTGTTGAGGAATATGTTAATACATATCCATTAGTTTCACCTGTCACTATAATAGGTATGCTACCGCCATCACCAGTAAGTGATAATCCACTAACACTTGTAATTATGGTTTGTCCATCTAATGTCAATGTTGTTCCACTTAATTGTTGAAACTGAAGAGAATCTAAATTCGGACGTGCAAAAAATGTCATTTTATCATGTTTTTATATAATTATTAATTCTAAACTTTTGAAGTTTAGCTTTATCTATAATAAATACAAAAAATTCTAATTAAAAACGACATAACATAAAAAACCTCATAAGAATTTTCTTATGAGGTTTCTATTTAAAAAGTTATTATTAATTTAGTTCTTTTACTGCAATCACATTTTTTAAAAATCCTGTAATTGACTATTAATTTTCTATTTATCTTTGACCCAATTTCTTCCCTTATTATATAATTTCAACCATAAATACTATAAACATTTAAAAATAAAATTGAGCAAAGTTTGATATGTTCAATGTCAAATCTTTGCCCAATCCATTTTGGAATTATATCTTCTTATATAAGAGAAGAAGTTCTTCCATAATTTCAGCTGTTCAATAACTTTTATCAGGAATCTTGCTAACCATAACAATGTTATGCGCTTCACACACCATAAAAGAGCTGAGTATTTCTACTTATCCTAAGTGTGTACCTTTGAGTAACTACTCTTTTAGCCAAGTTATTTACTCTTTTTTCACAGCCAAAAATCTTTTTTGAAAAAGACTGTACTTCTACAGCCAAAACCATTCTTAATCATCAAATGTTAGACAGCACGCCTCATTTTTATGAAAAAACTGGTACTGACAGCTAAAAATAATAATGTGGGAATATTTTAAAAGTATTTTTTGTTTTTTATGCAAGTTCTACGGACTTGTGACTTAACCGCTTGTCTAATCATCCTCTAAGAGATAATTGTGGATTCGAACCACTGATTTACTGTAAACACTTTACGTTTTCCCTTTGTATTTTAAAGAACTCTACCAAAAGACCAACCATTTGGTATATTATCGCTCTTTTTTATTTTTTTAACACATTTGAATTTGCCATATTATACTAAATTTTAATTTTAATATAAATACCAAACAAATTCAAAAAAGCCCAAGTAGGGAGAACAGGACTCGAACCTGTAACTCATTGTTTTCAACACAATTGCTTTACCTTTTACTGAAAACACCATTAGTTCTCCTTGTGTAAGGAGCATTGAGATAGTATTCTTTGTTTTTTATTTTGCTATCTCCCCATATTAAATATGATAAAGAACTTTAGAAGAAATTTGTCAGTGTAGTTTTGTTTTTGAAAAACCATCAATTTACTTGGGTAAGTGTAAAACCCATTCATCACGTAGTATGGGTGAGATGTAAGCGGCCACTATAATAAAATGTAAATAAAATTTATACTTTCTTTAAACTTTTTGATTTTTCTTGGTATTTATATATGATGTTGAAAGCTTTTAAATATAGACTTAACCCGAATAAAGAACAAATTGTTCTTCTTAATAAGCATATTGGCGCAAGTAGGTTTCTATATAATTTAGCTTTGGAAACTAAACAAATTGCTTATGCCGGTAATAAACATAACCTTTCTTGTTTTGAATTACATTCACAACTAAAAGAATTAAAAGAAGAATGTCCTTGGTTAAAAGAACTTAATTCACAATCTCTACAACAAGCTATAACTAATCTAGATAAAGCATATACAACTTTTTTTAAAGGTCAAAATTCATTCCCAAAATTTAAAAAGAAATCTAATGGTGGTAGTTTTAATATACCACAAAGAGTTATAGTAGAAAATAATAAATTAATTATACCTAAATTTACAAAGAAAAATGGAATAGATATAATCTTACATAGACCAATTAAAGGTGAAATAAGACAAGCAACAATATCTAAAATACCTACCGGTAAATATTTTGTAAGTATTTTATGTGAAACTGGTGAACAAAATAAACCAAAACCTAAGATTAAAGAAGAAACAACAATAGGAATTGATTTAGGGATTAAAGATTTTGTAATTACCTCTAATAGTGAAGTGTTTGACAATCCAAAATATTTAAGAAAGGCACAAGATAAATTAAAATATATACAGAGTAAATATTCAAAAAATAAAGGAAAAAAAATAAAACAAAAATTAGCTAAGTTACATGAAAAAGTAACAAATAAAAGAAAAGATTATTTGCATAAAGTATCAACTAAATTAATTCGTGAGAACCAAACGATTTGTTTAGAAGATTTGAATGTATCAGGTATGATTAAAAATCATAAGTTAGCACAAAGCATTAGTGATGTTGGTTGGTCTACATTTGTGACTATGTCAGAATACAAAGCTGAATGGTATGGAACAAATATACTTCGTATTGGTAGATTTGAACCTAGTAGTAAGACATGTTCATGTTGTGGTAACATTAACGAAGAACTAACATTAAAAGATCGTGAATGGACTTGTGTTAGGTGTAACACTAAACACGACAGAGATATAAATGCTGCTGTAAATATTAAAAATTTTAGTTTAAGAAATATCTTGTCAGGGACTGACAGGAAAAATCATGACGAACTGCCTACGTTAGTAGGAGTACTGACTCATGAAGCCCAACCCATCAGCACTGCTGTGGGTGGGTAGTTCACTGAAATAACGAACAGTTTCCTTTTTATTTTTTCATTAATTTAAAGAACGTTGTCCTAAGACGATACAAACATAAAATTAATTATTTTAATTTGCAAGCTTTTTATAAAAAAAATATAATTGTCTTGGGTATATAAATACGTAATGTTTTTACAAAATGTTATATTTTTAATAAAATATTTATTCTTTTTTTATAACAGCTTGACCTTTACGTAGTTTCGTTAATATTTCTTGAACGTTTTTGTTTTTATTATCAATTTCATCGGGATCAATTAGGTTTTGCTCAATAACTGATAATGGCAAATCCTCAATTATTTTAGGTTTTGGTATTATCAGTTTTTCTTCCTTAGCTTCTGAAATTATCTTAACATCATCTAGCTCGATTTCTACTGACTCGGCAATATTTTCAGTTTCTGTATTACCTGTCCATTCAAAAAGCGATGTATCAATATTTGATGCTTCGATTTCATCGGTGTCATTAAATAGTTTTCCAGTTTCTAAGTCATCATTATCCTCACAAATTTCTATTAATTTGTTATCTTTAACCTCATTAATAATTATTTCAGGTGATTGTTGTATGTTTGATTCAACATTCATATTTATTCTTAATAATTCATTGATCTTTTGTGGATTATTCATAACACCATCACCCACATCATTATTATTTAATTCATCAATTAATATTCTTTCTCGATTAATAATTGCCTCATGAATATTTATTGTTGTGGACTTTTCAGCTAATTTATCAGCATTTTTTTCAAGATTTTCAATGTCCTTTTCATCATAATGTTTTAAATTTTTATATGTTTTAGTATATATGTATCTAGAGTCATTGATAATAATTTCCATAGTATCATTATTAAAAATGCAGTCTTCAAATGTTTGACCATCCTTTGCAAATCTAGCTTTTAATATTCTAATGTTTGCAAAGTTTGCCTCTTGTTGTGCTGGTGTTTTAGCAACGCTCATGAAAAAGTGTGCTTTTTGTATTCTCTTAATACTACCACCTGACTGATGTGCTTCAACAAATTCAGCACCAAAGCCTGAACGGTTTGATTGTATAGCCGACCAAGCTGGTATATTAAAATCTGATGATAATGCTTCAAATCCTTTAATTATTGCCAACTCAGCTTCATTTCTATCCGGGGACTTTTTATGTGATTCTACACAATCAAGATAATCCAAAACAAGTAGATCGAACTTAAATCCATACTTTTTTTGATAATTGGTCATCCAATTTCGGATATCCATCATCGTAGTATTTTCTTGACTAAATCTTTTTATTATTAATCTACCTTTACCTTCAAGGGTTTTAACCTTTTCATGCACTACTTTAGTAACTCGCTCATTTTCATCTTCATCATTAAGCTTACTTAATGCTGACTTAGCCCATATTGTATAATGTTTACGTTTTATTTGGTCTTTAGTATCTTCAAAAATTATTTGTGCAACATTTTTTTCATCTTCATATGCAGTATTTGCGATAATTGTTAATGCCGTGGTATTATGTGTTAATACATAATCATCAATAACATATAAATGATCATCATTTTCAACATATATACAAGTAGCCTCTTCTTCATGAGAATATTCAATATTTTTTATAAATTTATTGTATTCATATTTATTTCGAAATACAATTCTATCGAGTTTGGCAGGTAATGTACAGGGAATAATATCGTTATTTGGGAAACTTATTGTTAAACGATAATTATTTTTACCGGGAATTTTGATACCAATTTTATTAGTATAAAATTTAATTTTTTCGGTTGTTCTACAGGTACCTCCTAATGATAAGACTAACTCTTTAACATTTTTTGATAGTTCTTTTGATACTGTTGTATATATAATTGCCCCATTTTTTCCAACACCACCATTCGAATCAATTAATCCTTGTAACAATTTTTCTCTATATTCAATAGAATTATATAAATAATTTTGTGGGATAAATTTTGTACTCGAATTGGTTCCATATAACCCAAGCTCATTTTCTAATACGCTTCTTGAATTTAGTAAGGATAACCTATACAATTTTTTATAATTCTCTTTTCTGCCTTCATATTCATGGACAACAATTGATTGATCAATATTTTTTATTTTATCTACTATGAATCTGTCTGATGTTGTTATATACGGTTGATTTTTTCTCGTAATACATCCATCTCCCAATAAAACACCCATAATATATGGGTCAATTTTAACATCAACTTTATTAAATTGAATTGGCATTACGTTTGGTAATCTATAATTCAAACTGCCATTTAGATTGAAGTCTTTCATCATTTCTGATGTCGTTAATACTTGAAAAGTATGATCTGGAATGCTTAGCGTTTTACCATTTATTTTTGTTTTTCGATTTCTTTGTTTAAATGAATTAACCGACCATAAATGTTCTGAATCACAAAACGATGTTGTTTGATCTGAAAAAATGATTTTATATATTTTTCTTATACCTTGTGGATATACCGCTAGTATTTTTTGTGGATTACCATCACTACCAAATATTGTGTCATTTACTTTTAACGTACCGTTTTCTACCCAACCATTTAATGTCAATACTTTATGACTGTTAGGCAATGCTTTTCCTACACCACTTGGCGTTAATATTAATCCAATCTCTCCTTTACCTAAGCCACCACCAGTAAGTGAATCAATCACGCCAATACCTGTTGGTATTGTTTCTCTGAATTCTTTTCTTAAAGCACGATCAATACCCTCAGTAACGTCCTCACAGTCATCCTCATCATCGCCAATATGTGTTATTTTTTGAAATCTATCCTCGATTGCAACTACAGCGTATTTATTTTTAATTTCACCGGTTTTAACTTTATCAATAATACCCTCAGCTAATTTACGATATTCTTGTTGTTTAATAAATCCTGTTGTTGATTTTTGAATTACATCGCCATCATAAAGCATTTGCTTATTTATTATTCTAGTATTCCATAACTCAATACGCTTTAAAATACCAAATAACGATTCTTCTTCAACAACATTATTAGGTTTTTTATATCTATTTATTGCATGGTGAATACTTTGATTTTGAAGGTTAGGTACTTTTTGAAATTCTTTATAATACTCTAAAATTATTAAAAATAATCGTTTTAAATTTGGATCATCGAAATATTCAATTGCTAGATCGGGTATGACCTTTTCAGCAAATTCTGGCTCAACCAATAATTGCCACATTAAATGTTCTTGAAATTCAATGCCTAAATATGCGGATAATGTATTCTCGGATGTGTTTACCATTAAACTTTTTTGTATATGAAAGTCGCTGTAATTATTAATTTACAGCGACGTTTTTTGTATGTAGCTAATTAACTCTAATTCTTCTTAACATTTCTTCCCTTTTTGAGATGGAAAGTTCTCTTATTTGATTAATTGATAATCCTTTATAGTTTATGAGGTTATAATCATCCCACATATTTTTAATATCGCTTTTTTTGATTTTTTCGAAAATATTATCTGCTATATCAACAACAGCATCTGTTAATTCAATTGACCATCTTGCCACAGGATTAAATCCTTCAACATAAAACAATCGTTCAACAATTGGGTTATTGTTAATGTAAAAACCAATTTTACATTCAACGCCACGTATTGTTTTATCATCAATTTGATTTGTGATTGGCTGTGGGCTATATTTCATACCTTGTCTAAGGTTAGATGGATATGAATTAATTATATTTAATTGATATTTATATAATTCATATTCAGTATTTAGTGAATTAGGTTTTGATGTATCTATTCTACCAGTTTCAATATCTACGATATATTCCCGTTTTGACAACATCTTTTGCAATTTAGTTATCGCCCTTGGGAGAATATCCCGAATATCAATTGAATATCTCGTGAATGGATTAAATTGATTTGCATCAAAAATTTTTTCACATAATAATACGTTTTCTTGATGTAAAGAAAACTTAAATACATTATTGTCCTTTTCGTTCATTTTATTTATTATTAATAAATTATTTATTACAAATATAATTAGATTTAATCAAATTTGAAAGCATTTTTATACAATACCTTTATTATTTTTATAATATTCTGTAAGTAATTGCTTTTCATTCATAATTACAGTATAAAAAGGTTCGACATAGCTTGAGAAAGTACTGTTATATACAGATAAAAATTCATCTTCTATCATCATTTTATATAAATTTTTACTTCCCCTATCTTCAGGTGATAATGGTATTTCTAATTGTTTTAATTCTTCAATTGCTTGTTCATTAAGTATTGGCTCTCTTAAATTTACCAATTTAAAATTTGTTCTTAATCTATCGATATTATTTAAAAGATTTGTTAATGATTTTAATGGTTTCTTTTTTTCTAAAATTCTTTGTCTATTAATTTCATCAGCTTTTATACATATCTCTTTAACAGTTAAATGCTTGAACTTTAATTCGGGAAAATATTTCAATAGTGTATCTTCCTTAATACCATCAATCCCTTTTACGTTGTCTGACACATCACCAGAAATAATTTTAATTGCTAATGCATTACTATAATGATGATTAAAATGCATGATATAATTTGTTTTATTTACTGGTTGATTAATGTTGGGGAATAAAATTGTTATATTTAAATCTAATAATTGAGCAAAATCACGGTCATTGGAATATAAGAAAATCTCTTCTTTGTTATTATGTTCAAGACAATATGCAGCGATTAAATCATCAGCTTCAATATCGTCAACCTCAATTTGTCTTAAAAATAATTCTTCAGCGTATGCCTGAATACGTTTCCTTTGTTTTAAAATTGATTCGTCCTTTTCTTTTTCCCTACGAATTTCAGCTGCGGTCATTTCAATTTTCTTGTGCCACTCTTTGCTTTTTCGATTTGCTTTATATGCTAGATCAATTCGATGCCGATATATACCCGCACCTTCACCGTCCCAAACAAGAACTACTTTATTAATCATGTGTTGCTTAACCAACATGCGTGTTGTTGTTAAAAATTGATACAAACCACCAATATGACCGAATTTGGTGGTTTGTACCTCTTTTGCCCCATGAAATGAACGTTTTAATAAATTTGATCCATCAATTAAAAGTGTTCGTATTTTCATTATTCAATTAATTTTAAATGTTGACGCAATTCAGTTATCCAATTATTATTACATGCGATTCTATATGCACAAGTGAAATTTTTTTTAAACTCATTAATACTAGTAAAATCATTTACATATTTAATTAAATTCTCTTTTGACCAAAATGATGATGGATACCTCTTTTTATAATTCAACATTGGATATATTATGTCTTTCCAACCATTATCTCTAATTTTCAAATACAACGCATTGTTTCTTTTCATTAAATCCCCAACAGATTTGTATTCTAACACTATTAATTTAACATATTCAAGATCATCATATCGATGTTTTTTTCCTGTCCATCCAATTGATCCGGTTTTTGCCCTATTTAATATTTTCCAACCATTATTTTTATATCTTACAACATATTCTTCCTCTAAGTTAATTGCTTGATCAACTTCCACATAATCAGTCAATTGCTTATATACAGGAATAATACCGGTATTATTAATAAACATCGTTACCGTATCTCCTGATTTATTCATTCTTTTAATTTGTCTTTGCTCCATTGAATATGTTAAGCCAATATATACTGAATTGACTTCAGAAAATTCAAGTGCATAAATACATCGATGATGTGCATTATTTAATGGTTTCATATGAGAACAAATATTTTGCAGATATTTATGTCGCTTACTGGCTGAATATGCAGGATTATCATATAATCTAAAATCACGTTTATTATTATATTTTAATGCAACTTCTTTACACGCATCAAATGTCCAATATCCTCTAGGTTTTCTCATAAAAAAATAAAAATCTCCGACCATGTTAATAATCAGAGATTTTTTTTATTATTCCGATTTATCAATTAAATCATAAAGTAATTTTCCATCATTTCCTTCAATTCTTTCACCTGTATCAATATCAGATACGTCCAAATTATCATTTCCAAATAAATTACGAAAATATAAGATGTTCTTCTTTTTATATTCCTCAATACCTTCTGATGTTATAAATCCATGTGGTACAGAAATTATTGATCCTTCCATCGAAATTCCACCAAGTGGTCCATCTATCTGATTTTTTAGTACGTTAATCTTCACAGATACCCCATAAGAAATTTCACGTTTTTTCGATACTGCTGTAATTCTTTTAACCCCTTTAGTTAAAATTCCGCCAAAATAATATTGTAATCTTGGCACATATTCCCATGTGCGACCACCTTTCATTGTAATCGCATTGTTCATTGCATCACGTCCAATTTTTTGGACTGCAATTACAGTATTTGTATAAGGCTTATCAAGTTTTCTGCTATTTGGGATTACATCGTTAAATAAATACATGAATTCTTTTTCATATGCCCCTGCATTCCAAAAATTACTATCATTTTCATTTTTTTCCGCAGCATTAATTGTTTTATTACAATTTAATGTACCAATTGAATCAATTGCAAATAATAAATCATATGGTAAGTTTCCATCATTTTGCTCACGTAAAAAATAACGAATACAATTTGCTAAATCTTCAATTGAGGCATAACTTCTGCTTTTATCTAAAGGCCTACCAAAATGTTCAAGTAAATATTCATTATCAATAAAAATATAATCACTTGTAAAATCAAAGCCCATTAGCCCCAATCTATATTTTCCTAAATTATTTTCTAAATCAATTATTATTGGAAGTAATCCCATTTTTTGTCCAGCAACAATACCTAACGATACCGCAGTTGATTTCCCACTATTAGAGTAGCCACAACATGTTGAAACATACCCTTTAGGAAATCCGGGTAACCCCGTAACATTTTCCATTGCTTCATCGATTTTTATCCATTCAAGTGGTTTGTCTGGTATATCAACCGATCCTGTTTTTTTCTTAAAATCTTCTAAAGAAAAATTCTTTTTAGGTGTAGGTTTTCTTGTATTTACTTGAATATTATCACTATTCAATATTTCTTTTTTTGCCATAATTAAACTTATATAAAGTTAATATTAGGGGAATGTTTCATCCCCTAATTAATAATTAAATTTTCATGATTGTTTAAAAGGGAAGATCATCGTATTGATTGCTATCTTCGATACTTTGATTACTTTCTTCAGCACTAGCACTTGCCGTAATTTCCTTACCAACATCTACTGCATCATCAGTGTATGTACCAACATTAGCCTCAGTAATATTACTGATCGTTACTCTTGGGTATTCTTCTTCATCTAAATCCGTTGCGTATTCAAAATTATCATCGTCAGAATCTAGATTGCGTGTACGAGTATTTGCTGCTTCTTCAAGATCAGGACGACCCGGAAATACCCAATGTTTATTATTGGCATCAGTATCTTCCCAATATGGATTGGTACCGTTCACAACTGCTTTGAGAAATTCAAAAGGTGGCATTCCCGGAGCTTGTTTTGGCTTAAATACATCTCTCCAAATAACATCATCTTCAAGCCACTGCGTCATAACTTGGTCATCAGCACTTAATCGTGACTTTCCTCTAGCAGTAATTGCAGATATTGATTTATATGTACGACCATTAAGCTCACTATCGGTCATAATAATGCTTAAATCAGTACCTGTTATTGGATCAGAAAAGTCCGCTTGTTGTGTTGACATATAATCTTCTAGAATTGGAAGTAATTTGTCAAGAGTTCCTTGGTTTTTATAGCTATGTTTAAATCTCCAGAACTTAACACCATCCTTTTCAAGACCTTTATCAATACCACGAACAATGTAAAATTTCTTAGCTTCCCATTTAATTGCCTCTTTGTAAATTTCATCATTTTTTGCTTTAACCCGTAGTTGCATGTCATTCATATTTTCCTTTTTAATACCCTTTAATGATGGGTCTTGTTCAGAAATTTTTGATTTATACTTTGCACATAAAGGGCATGGTGCAGGAACCAAAATTGGATTATTATTTGAGTCAAACATTACTTTTCCTTCAGAATCAAGTTTAGGAACTTTAGGATCATTATGTGCGGGACAATAGATTATTGTTCCGTGCTTTTTCTTTCCACCTGCAGCATTTGTTGTTACAACATGGAAGAACGCTTCTTCAATATGTTTTTTACCGGCTTTGGGGGAGAGAATTCTAAAAATTTCTTTTGATTTTCTTGGAACAAAATACTTTGACAATAAGTCTTCTCGTTTGTTTCCTTTTGATTGTGATTGTTTTTTCTGATAGTCAGAAAACATTTTTTTTAATTCTAACAAATTACCGCCTTGGGCATTTGTTGTTGTGTTTTGATTTTCCATTTCAATTTAATTTTTCAGTTACTATTATTTTTCAATTATTAAGTTACAGTACAAATATATCTTCAATTTAATATAAATACAAGGATTTTTAAAAATAATTAGTTATTATTTAACAATTTTGCTTGAAACTATCGTAAATGATAATGTTTGTTTATTTTCATAATAATCACCATTTTTCATTCTAATTTGTAAATAATAATCTTGGGGTATTAGCCATGATGTATCGAGATTAAATTCATATCCGGTATTTGTTCTATTTATATTGGTGAACGGTATTACGTCAATCTCATATTTATTCCCAATTGTTGTAAATAATCTATATTCAATATCTAATGGTAAAAAATTATTTTGGTTTGGATATAATTCTTTTATAGTTAATTGAATTTTCCTCATATTTCCCGCAACAATTTTCTCTCTTTCATTTATTCCCCAAAAATAAAAACTGTAATTATCAAAATTTATAAGATTTGACCTATCGAACGTATAATAATTTTTTTCTGATATTAAATAAAACTCACTTGAATAAGTAGTGTTCTTATTATTTATTGTTAAATTCCATTCATCTCTAAATAAAACTGCATCAGGATATGTTTGAGAATCAATGTTTAATATTATTTTATAAACACCTTTACTTACATTAATTATTGAGTCACCCGTTAATGCGCTAACTAATTTATCCTCATAATCAAATATCATGACATTATTAACTACAATATTTTGTGAAAACCCACCAATATTTACATAAAGATATAGCTCATTGTCTTTATCAAGATAAAAATAATTTCTATCGTCAGTAATTGTATCATCAATTATTGTTTCAATGTATGGTTCATACCAAGTATTAGTATTTTTTGCATAAAATGCTACGGCTTGTCTAAATTCAGTTAATAATGACTCATATTCATCAGAAAATTTAATACCCAGACCATACGAGGTTCCACTATAAACAGAAGTACCTGTATATCCAGTGTTAAATAATCTTTGATTGACATAATCAGTAATGTCAATACTAATGTCCTCATTACCTTTATCAAATCTTTGTGTTCCAATTATTTCAGTTGTTCCTGAATTATAAATGCCATCATCATGCCAACTAGTTATTGTTGTTGCAGAATACCAATTAGATGCCTGTTCTCTTATATTTGGATTTAATGTATAATCATATATGAAATCATATCCACTCCCTTCATCCCAATCTTGATTAATATTAAATAAATCCAAATTAAAACTACTTGCTCTTTCAATTATTGACGAATACGAATTTTTTGTTAATGATTGTCGTGAAATGGTATTAGTTAAATGTAATACATGACTTACAATTCTATTTGAATTAATTATGTTATTTGATATTTTATTTTGTAAATTAGTTAAGTCAACATCAAAGATAAACCTACTTACTTGGGCATTAATTGTACCAAATGAAATTTCAGCCACGGGATTCTGCGAATTATTTGTAAGATTATTGGCTATAATCGAATTATTTTTACTGAAGTATGACCTAAATATTGACATTTTTCTTTTTACTATAAATACAATATAAAAAAAAAGACTACACTTAGTAGTCCTTATTTTCAAATAAAATTTAAATTATTTATTATCCCGATATTTTTTCCATAATCCAAAGAATTCATCTTTTTGATCTTCAGGTAAGTTATCAAAATCTTTATTTTTATATTCCTGATATTTTTTATAATCTTGAGAATTTTCAGTATTTGGCGTGTTATTGGTGTCGCCGCCAACGGCAGATGTTGCACCCGCAGCACCCACAATTGTCTCATCCAAATCATTATTTTCATCATCCAAATCTTCTTTATCCCAATAATCTCTTTCATCCGCAGCATAATCAAATTCTTCTCCGACATTTTTCGGTTGATAACCTAATAATATGTCTTCTAAATTTTTATCGCTTTCAGCATCTTTTGCAGCTTCTTCCTGTGCCGAGTCTTCCGGTGTATCCATAGCTGTATAATATTCGGGATTTTCAGATAAATGATCTAACACGATTTCTATTGCGATTAACGGGTCAGTAGTATGCTCTCTCTCAACATCTAATCCCATTATTATTTGTTTTGGGTCAAAATTTAGTGGGGATTTTCCATCACCCTTTCCACCATGAAGAATTTCACCTTGTTCTTCTTTATCTTGTGCTAATTGTTTAATATCATCAGGTTCTGGCTCTAATGACATACCAACTTCTTCCTCATTTAATTTTGATAGATCATATTGTAATTCAATATAGTCAAGTCTTGGGTTCCATGACATGATGTATCCATCCTTTTCATATACCTTATCTTCTCTACCATGACCTAAAGTATTAGTTCCGTCATGTTCACCGGGATAATGCCATTGTTTTAAATATTCCAATGCAGCATCCGGTCCTTCTCTATCTAATCGCTCAAGTGGTTCATATGCCTCATCACCCTGCAAAAAAACAACGTTCTCATATTTATCATGGTCAGTTGATTCACCAACGCTAATTTTAGTTTTTTTTGTTCTATGTTTTTTTGGTTTTGGGTATTTACTTCCTGTCGAAAACTCCTTACCAATTTCCATTTCCTTTGGGTAATCGGTTTCGTTCATCATCTCTAAATCTTTATGATAAAGATCAATTGCACGTATTTTAACTAATTCAATTAATTTATTTTTAGGTATTTGATATAAATTAATTCCTAATTCATTCATTAGTTCTTTTTGTGCTTTTATTATTAATTCTTTTTTGAATTCTGGTGATATTGTATTATAATAATTTTTTACAGTGTCTTTAGCATTTACCGTAGAAATATCATTTTCAAGAAATGGTTCCGCTATCGATGGATAAACCCTTTTTCTTCCCATTGCCATGTGATTACCACTATTATTTATTTCAGTTGGGCTAGTGTTAACACCATTTAATCTTTTTATTTCATTTGAAATCTCATTATGTGTTGGTGAATAATTCGGATTTCTACTTGTTTTATTTCTAGCAACTAAGTTATCATATGCTTGGCTAACTTGAGCTTCTTCTTCAGGAGTTAAATCATCAACAGGCTCATCAATATCGTTGTTATTATCATCAGCGTCGAAATCGATCTTTTCACCAGTATAATCGTGAGGTAAACTTAAAAAATCATCTTCTTCGGCATCGTCATCAATTTCTTCACTAACAAATTTATTTAATTCAGGTGAACTTACTCTAAGCTTAGAATTTGTTGGCTTTTCATCTGCATATGCCTTATTTGTTTGCATATTTTCAGTACCTTTTCTATATGGTATTTTATCAATAAATTCAACAGCTTTTGCATATTTTTCATCAAGTTCACTACTGTTTTGATCAATATCTGCATAATTACTGATTGCATCTATTATTTCATTACCATGTTTTTCATTGAACTCTTTAACACTATTACCATTTTCAGGTAAGTCCATTCCACGACTATTTGTTGAATTAGTGTACTTAAATCTAATTAAACTTGCACTATCTACTGAAAGTATTCCTTCTTGATCACCCTCAGTAACATTAATTCTGAATACAAAAGTAATTTGATTGTTATTATTATCAACACCACTTATTTCAACAAGTGTCTCATCATTTTTTGTTTGAGTATTACTACGATCAATTTTAAATGTCCCGTTAACTAATTCACTGAATGAATTTTCAATAACATTTAATGGCGTTGGGTTGTTACCTAAAATATCTTCATTTAAATGCATTTTATTGACACCCTGAAACATTTCAAGAAATCTTTCTTTACTACCAACTGGATTATATATTTTCATTTTTTATAAGTTTTATTCGAATATTATTGGATACTTTTTGCCAAATTCTCTCATAACAACACCAGCAAACGCATTTGCCTCATTTTCAATATCAGTGCCATCATTACCTGAATTTTGAGTTATTTGTCCTTTTATTGATTGATCCGTATGTTTTAACTCATGTGCTAATGTTCTTAATGTATCAGCCAGATTTCTATTTTTATCAACAACTTTAATTTTTTTTGCTGTGGGGGCATTTACACCAAACGATTTCATGTTTTTAGCTTCATTTTCACCATAAGAAATTGTAATTTCTGGCATATTTTTATTTAATTTAAGTTTGTTGTCAACAAATTTTATAAATAACTTAATTATTTTTATTCTTTCACTTCTAGGAATGATGTTTTCATTTAACATATGTTTAGTCTCACTTAACACGATATTATTAACTTTTTGAGTCATCTCAAATAAACGTTCTTTTGATCCATATGAATGAAATACTTTCATAATCTTAGCTAATATCATTAAAACTGTCCTGAATATCTATTTTTGATTTTTGTGGCAGTTCATCAAAATCAGCAACAAATGTACCGTCAGGAAGTTTTTTTATTCCCTTTTCCATTTCTTGATTACGTTTTTCATTAAACCAATTTCCCGACCAAAAATCGTTCAAATTAAAATAATATGGATATGAGACATTTGTTTTATTCATTAGTTTTTCAGTATCTGTTGGTTCACGAACTTCTTCTACATCAGTATTAAGTGTACTTATTTTATTATTTAAGCCCTGAACAACAGTATTTAAACTTTCCAATTGATCATGAATACTTTTCATTGCCTCAATATTGTGTTTAATAATTTCATTTTGAATGTCATTTACTTGATTTTCAGGTTCTTGCTGTATGGATGAAGAATCTGCATCAACAGACATTTCGGGTGCAGGTGGAACTTGTGTACTATCTTGATCATCACCTTGATCAAATTCAGGTGTTGGTGTTTCAGCCGGAATTGGTATATCATTTGATGGCGCAGGTGGAACACTTCCCTCTGGTTTTGGTGCGTCTTCTTGTTCTCCAGCTTCATTTGTTAGCTTAGGGAACTCATCAAATTCTTCATTTGCACCCACTAATGGACGATATTTAGCAGTTTCATTGATTTTATAATCAACACGATATTTAATCTTTCGAATTTCTTCAGAGAGACTAATTAAATTTTCTTTCTTCATTAAATTAATATATTAATATTGTTCTCTAAGTAACATGCGTCCTTGATTATCAATGAACTTACGATCTATTCTTTCGATAAGACCCTGACGATCATTAATAATAACTGTCTTAAAATTTTTATCTTTCAATTCATTATCTTCCTGAACTTCAGACTTGTTAATAAAATTATTAAGTACTTTTTCTATTTTATCTTCCATAGTAAATATATTTATTAAATATAAATACTACGTTATCTTCATTTTGACTAAATAGAAACCAGATATCTTTTAAGATTTGTGAAATTTGGAAAGAGTTTATAATAAGATTGATAATAACTTCCATCAATATCAGAAATTAAGGTTTTGGTTCGTTCTGCAATCTTTATTATAATATCGTCAATATCAAATTGGAAATATTGAAATAATGTTAAGCTTATCCCCCATATTTTATTATCATTTGAAATATAAATCATTTCATTTTTGAAATTATATGTGGATTTAATTTCTTTGGGGATTATATCTAAAAGGTCTTGAATGTCTTTTATTTGAAAAAATACTGGGTCTAGATTTATATACGTATATTTTGGTGCAAAATAAAAATCAGGTACGTGATTTATAAAACTATCAACACCTTTAATGTGTGAAGGCTTGCTTTCCTCAAAGCTACACTCCCAATATAACTCATTTGTTATTATCTTCTTTTTTAATATGTCAGCATTTTGTATTATTAAATTATTTGGATTACATTTTTTCATAAACGACCATCCCACATATAATGTCGGTAATGTCTTATCTAAATTATCATATTCAATAGGTTCACAAATATAATTAACATAGTCAACACCATTGTGATTAACAAGTTCCTTTTCATAGATAACATTTGCAATTTTCATAATTTATTTTTTATAAATCTTTTAATATTTCATATATATACTCAGCAGAATGTCCATCACCAAAAGGACAATCATAATTAATTTGATAATTATTCAAATGATTATTAAATGCAATTCTTAAATCTTTTGGTTTTTCAATCATCCACGTACTTTGATATTGTGCTTCGGGCCTTTCAGTAATTTTTCGGCAAGTTAAACATATTTTATTAAAAAAACTACATTCTTCTTGTAAACCTCCGCTATCAGTAATTACTAACTTAGTTTTAATTAATAATTTTAATAATTCATCATGTGACATTGGTTCAACGACATTGACATTTGTTAATACATGCCTATGTTTCTGTACATTTGGATTTGGGTGTAAGGGAATGATGAATTCTAGTTCAGGATGCTCAATTGCTAAGTTATTTATTTCGATAAACCACTCATTTATCCAATGATGGTTTTCACGTCTATGTATTGTTACTAAAACTTTATTGGTGTATTCACATTCGTCCTTATACATTAATAAGTTATCTAAAACAGTATTACCAACAACAAACTTATCACCTAAAATTCTCTCATTCTCAAGATTTTGCTGATTTAATAATGTTGGACATAAGTGAATGTCAGTTATTTGTGAAACTAATCGTCTATTTTGCTCTTCAGGATAAGGATTAGCATTATCATATGTTCGTAGTCCAGCCTCTAAATGAATTACCTTAATTCCGTGATGAAATGCGGATAATGCAACTGCCAATACAGATGTTGTATCACCTTGGACTAATACGTGTGAGGGCTGTACATCATGAGTAAGAATCCAAGAAAATGTTTCAGTCATTGTTGATTTAATTATATCATTTAATCTATTATTATTGGTGTTTGGAATTTTTAATTTAAAATCAACTTTCACTTCATTTAACAAATCCTGATGTTGCCCAGTAAATAATAATTTATATTCAAAATTATTATTATTAAACACATTTATTAATGGTAATATTTTAATAAATTCCGGTCTAGTACCAAACGCTATAAGTAAATTCATATTATCCTCATTTTAAATTCATTTGGTGCTTTTATTGCTTTAAACCAATCGGATGGGACTATTGGGTGTAAATTAGTTGTATTTTCATTCCAATTTAACCATTTAGTTTTATACCAATTTTCTTTATTGAATTGATGTGCATGTCCCCATGTATTAATTTTAGACCAACATTCTTCATCTGTTAAAACATATGATGCATGACCACATATTGATGTTAATTGTTTGATTTTTGTACCTGATGGTCGCCTACACCTAACAAATCTATTATTATAATTTAAATTAATGCAAACTTCAGGATATCCACAAACAATATTGCCGTCAGTCTTAATAATAATGTGTTCAAAATCTTTCCAATATGTTACCCAAGGAGTCGTATAATATTCAAAATTAGGATTTAATTCAATATCATTAATTAATTTTTTTAATTCATTAATATTATAAAATTCATCAGCATCAATAATTAATAAATAGTCCATTCCATCACGCTTGGCTGCATCAAGACACGCATTTCTTTGGTCTTCATCTAATTTCCAATCGCCGATAATCAATTCAATTTTATTATAATACTGTGATTGTTTTAATATATCTGGATTTGATTTATTTTTAAATAAATCTCTTGCTTGTGGATTATACGACCAAGGATACTCACTCCATGCCACATATATCTTATCAACGAACGGAGCAATCATATCAATGTTTTTTAAAATCCATCTATCCTGATTAAAAAATAATAAATGTGTAGCTATTTTCATGTTAAAAAAACTTGTTTAAATTTGTTCATTACATTTTCAGGACTATAATTACGGTATGAATTCCAATCCTTACTATTATCGGGTCTAAAATAATTTAATATTTCTAACAAATCATCTTTATTAAAATATGTTATTGCTTTATTCCCTAACATTTGAAGATGCGCTGATTCTCGCTGAGTACCACCAAATGTAATAACCGGTTTATTTCTTATTGAAAACTCAGCAACAGATAAACCAAATGTCTCACCCACTGTTCTAGCATGCAGCATTGCATTACATGTATTAATAAATTTTGTTTTATATATTAAATCTTGACTTCCATCTAAATAAATTACCCTTGGAGAATCAACAAATTTATTAGTGTACATAAAAAGAAAATAAATATCTTTTCGAGAAGTAACTATTTCTTTAACAGCATTCTGAGCAAATAATATGTCAAATGTTTCCGCACCACCATGCCGCCCAAATACCATAACATCTTTTGGTATGTTAAGCTCTGTTCTTAAGTCATCATCAATATCTGGTAAGTTGACCATGTGAGGCACAAATGGTTGATTATATTTTCTTCCTAGCCATTCTGAAACATAAGCATATACATTACCATGTGGTTGATAATTCTGAAACACTACGTGGTTGACAGATTTTCTATTTTTTGAAATAATACCATCATTCATTCCAGCCTTAATTGCATAAAACACATCTACCTTATTTTCATCAAGTATTCTTTCAACATCATTAAAGTCTTTATAAAAAAAAACTGGAAATCTTTTTTTAAAATTTTCAATGGCTGATGGATGTGAGTAATTCCATATTTCAGGGTGTTTTGTAATAATAATACTTTCATTACCCAACAATCCCTCATTATACCTAGCATAATCATATAGTGCTACTTCTGTTCCTCTTAACGATAATTGATTACTATGAAATGCTATTTTCATTTAAGTATTTTATTTGTCATAATATTACAATTGTTTTGCAATTGAGCAACCACAATTACTATTAGAATCTTTAAAAGATTGAAAATTATTAAATTTATTCTTCATCTCATCCCATGCAAGCCAAACGCCACAATCAGGATGTGTTCTCATGTAATAATCATGTGCCCAAATAAAATAATTATTTATTACATTATTTTTTAATATTAATTCTATTTCTTTTTTTACATGTTCACGAGTATGATTGCCATCTTGAACATATAAATCAAAATCTAATGAAGATAATAGATAATGTAATGAATCATCAAGAACCCTTTCGAAATTATTTGAATGTAATTTGTTATATTCTAATCTCTCAACTATATCAAGTAAAACTACTTCACCAAAACCATTTTTATCTATTGCCTGTAAAATATGGTTTGAGCTACGGCCTAAATAATTACCAATTTCTAAAATTCTCTTAGGTTTTATTATACGAATTAGAACATATATTGATTTACCTTCACTTTCCCAAACGCTTCCACCGGGTTCTTCAGGATATCCCCCATATATTGCTTCATCATAATAATTCATAAACGTTTCTAAATCAACACCAGTTAATTTATTAAAACCATCGTAATACGATTTTTGAAAGTCATCTCTTTTGTTCATATATTTAAAAAATTTAATCACTCCAACCTCTAATACCAGCATTTTTATGTAAAAACCCTAGATTTTCGGCAAGTATTTTATTATAGTTATTATTCGAATGTTCATAGATAATTTGTTTTATTTTAACATCATATTTATTTATTGTGTTATATAACCAAACTTCTGGTGATGGGGAGAATCTCATATCAACAGGTAATTCATTTTCGTTTGAAAATGTTCTTTGTGCTTCAAATAATTTCTTAGCAGCTATTTTGTTTATATAAAAACTTTCCATCATGTAATAATTTTTACCGTAACAATGTGGTTGCCTACAAATAACATCAACATCATTATTAACTATTTGTTGAATATTATTTTTAACAACATCAATATATTTGGGGTTTATTTTAACGTCATCGTGAGAAAATATAACCACATTACTATCATCATTTAACGTTTCTTTTATAGATGTAATACATCCATTAACACATCCTACTTTATGCCCATTACCAACATATCTGATAAATTTTATTTTTAAATCATTAAAATAATTTAAATTAAATTTATCGTCATTATATGCTACAAATATATTACTATCAGGAAAATAATTTAATTCACTTTCAATTGTTTCCCTTAATGTTATATGTCTATTCTGGACGTTATGTGCAAAAGATATCTTCATTATTTAATTTTATATATTTTATAATTTCCACCTAAATTCCATTGATTTAGACTTCCAGTATTTGATTCATACATTAATTCTACTTCGGGAAATAACATTTGAAATCTTTCAACAAAATCATAATGATTATAATCATCAATGACAACATATGAACCAGAAACTAATCTATTCTTACCATGTAAAAACGCAATGCTTCTACCATTACCATGTGGGCCATCAACAACCATTAAATTAATAACATCTGGTAATTGTTCATCTAAAATATCATAAAACGTATTTCTTTGTCTTGTATGAACAGCTGTTATTTTATTAAAAAACATACTGTTATTATATTTTTTATACTGAAATTGAATGTCAAAATCACTATCATTACATTCAACTAATTTAGTTATATTTAACTTTAAATTAGGATGTTGTATTTTACAAGCATATTCTATATTATCATCAAATGAGGTTATATTTAAATTATGTCCATTAATAACTAAGTCAACGAAGAATTCGGTGGAGATACCAGAACCAAATTCAACAACATTTATTGGATTAATTTTCATTGATTCTATAATAGTTTTAATATTACTAAAACATTCTTTTGACAAACCCCAACCATCATTTTTATACTTATCTAAATCTACCATATACAAATCTTATTTAATGTTGATGCACCTAATTGATATCCTCTTGTTATTTTTAATTGTAAAAATTGATCTAAAATTGAGCCGATATCTATATATGTGTTATTTTTACTATAATTAAACCATAATTCATATGTTAATATATTAGATAAAGGACCCGCAGCAAATAAAAATAACTCATTTTCGACCTTATTGTTATTTATATAATTTCCAATTTTACTAATTAAATAATAATCATCTTTCCATGCATCAGTACCAACATACCAAACACTTTTAGGTTTAAATGGTAAATCATTTAATTTTGAATTTTTATTAATTACTAAATTTATATAATGATTAGATAATTCTGGTATTAATTCATTAATTGTTCTTTTATAATTAGCATTTACGAATATATTTGCCCACGTAAGGTGTTCTTCGTTTTGACCAGACTTATCTTTCATGTATTCATATTTTTCTTGTCCAACACAACAGGGACAAGCAACACCAATATAATAATTATTATCTTTACTTACATATGATGTAATTAATTTATTTCTAATATCAACGTATTGAGGCATATTTGAATCATATCTAAATTCACCATTACCTTTACTGCGTATGTCAATTGATTTGCCCTCTAATATCATTAATTCGCCATCACCCCAACGAGAAAGAGAGAAATGCTCACCTAATTTAATTTTATTTAGAAACATATCAAAATCACCACCAAATGTTTTCATACTATTTAATATTGTTTACTGTCTTCCACCCATTATTAATACAATCAATACAAACCTTATTTCTAGTTTCAATGTGTGATCCTTTTAACCATGAAGCATTTTCATCACTACCAACCCTGATTCCAGTAGCATAATCTGAACTCCATGAATCTTTATTGTTTTCAGGGTGTGGTGGAACAAAAGTGTTAATATTTCCATATTTTTGGGCTAAATATGAAAACATAATATCTTCACCATTATCCCAAGTAACAGGTTTTTCATACCAAATATATTTTGACCATTCTTGTCTAAAAAACCATGCATGTCCAACTAAATCTACTCTAGCTGTGGTGCTTAAATGCTGACCATTCCAACCAACCTTTTCAAACGGTGTATAACCCTTTCCTTTTAATAACACACCGCTACCGCCTAAAATACCATTGGTTTCAGGATTTTCAATTGTTTTGAGACAATTTTTAAACCAATCTTTATTCGGAATTGTATCATCATCAAATATTGCAATATATTTTGTTCTAAGTAGTAACGGAATTGTGAACCTTCCAAAAAATTTAGTATTCCAATTACATTCATATGTGTTAATTTTTTCATCCATAGGTAAAAATTGTTCAACATCACTTAAATTATACCAAATATGAATATTTTCGCTTAAAATACCTACTGATTGATTTTTAATTGCCAAAATTTGTTGCTCAAGTATATGTGGTCTTTTATATACGTTTAAAATTACACTAATTTCATTGTTCATAATTAATTTCTTTATTAATAAAGTTTTTTGTATAAACCCTTTTTGTTTTTCTAACTGTTGGGTGAAGTTTAGAATCATCATTTCCATCATGCCACACCAACGAATTTTCAAACCGATAAATTTTAATTCCAAACTCAATCATTCTTTCTTTTATTCTCACCCATGTATATGATGATGTCTTAGGTGTAACACGTTCTTTAATATTATCTAATTCATAATTAAATAGCTTTAAAAACTGTGTGTCTAATAACATGCCGCCATCAATAAATATTTCTTTCTCATTAAACCAAAATGATTCAATTGGAGCGTTCTTGTTAAAATTATAAAGATGAAAACTAAACGCCATGTAATTATTAGAAATCTCCTTAACTTCAAAAAATTTACTCAATAAATGATCTAAAAATTCATCACACAAAATGAAATCATCATCTAATTGAACTATACCACACGATTTAAAATTACTTGCCAGATTCCACATTGAATTTATTGTCAACCAATAATTTATTTTACCACCATTAATATCATTTTTTAAGTATATTATATCTGGAAACATAAACTCTAATTCCGAATATCTAATATCATTAGAGCCATCATTCATTAGTATTATTTTAAATGAATATTTTGTTTTTTGAGAAAAAAATTGTTCTAATAATCTAAGTATTTTCTCATATCTATCAAAAGATGAAATACATATAATAACATCATAATCCGTTATCTCAGGTTTAATATATTTACCATAATCAATTACGTTATTAATTTTATTATCAACGACATTAGAACTACCTGCAACAACATTACCCATTCTTAATAAAGTTCTTTCATTATTACTTAATTTAACGTCTATTGCCTCTGTCTGTCTTGCTAATTTATTTCCCATAGCAATTTTTTTTTTATTGTTTTTTTAATACTAAATGGTCTTCTTATCATATTTAATTTTGTTTTAATACTTCTAAATACAAGTCATGTATTTTTTTCGCTGAAATATTACTATGATATTTTTCAATATCATCTGGAACCTGCTGTAGTTCTTTATTTAAAATTTCTCCTTTATTGTTCACAGTATAAATCCATCCGGGTTTACCACATAAAAATCCTTCAATTGTTGTCCGACCTTTAAATATTCCAGCGGTATAATCACATTTTTTTATAAAATCCTCTACATTTGACTTAACACCAAAATATTTTACATGATTATTCATATTAGTAATATCTATATTAAGAATATTTTCACCAATAATCCATAATTCTTGATTGTTATTTTGAGTAGTCCAAACTAAATCGGAAATAATTCGTTGTCTTAAATGATCAATTGTTCCTATAAATAACACTACTTCTTTTTTGTTTTTTATTTGTTTATAATTGACATTAAATCTTTTTGTATCAAAAGGATTATCAATAATAGTAATGTTACTATCACTTATATTAAATGTTTTAATGTAATCTGTAATTGTCTCTCTAATTGAGATGTATTTTTTTATATTAGAATTTATTATTGGTTCTTCAAATACTGGAATAACTTCACTTCTTATATGCATTACCGCCGGTGTATTTGGGTACATTTGTAATATTTGTTCGCCAATCGGTTTATGATTAATATGAATGATATCAAAATCAATTTCATTTTTATAAAAAACTAATTGATTTTCATTGTTAATTCTATAATTAGGTGCACTTGCAATATGATATACTTTTACACCATTTTTTTGTGCTTTACTAAGTAATGGTTCACCAACAACTGATGAGATTATCGTTACATCACACCCTAATTTAACTAATTCTCTAGATAATTCATAATTACTAACTTCGGAACCAGTATAATTTTTAAAAAACTGACAGCAAATTAAAACTTTAAGTTTATCTTCTGATATGTGTTTAATAGATAACTCATTTTTATATTGTTTAATAAATTGTTTTCGATTATTATCCCATTGATTATTAACTTCTCCAACAGATTTATGTAAAATTCTTATTGAAGTAGTTACACCTATATTACAACCATCTAGATAATTGGGTATACAAAAACTTAGATCATAAAAATGAAAACCTTTATAATTTTCATCAAATTTGTGAATTATTGTGTCGGGATTAAATGACATAAATACACCATCAATTAACACAACATCTTTAACATTATAGATTTCATTTGAGTATTCACTTATCCATGTATTATTACCATCGGTATGTCCCACAATACCACACATTTTACTTCTGTCTTCCCACCACATACCTGATTCTGGTAAATAGGTGCTGCCCGCTAAACCAACAATATCAAAATTAGTACAATTATATTTAGTTAATAATGATTTACCCCAATTTTTGGTTTTAATAATAATGTCATTATGACACATAACAAAAATACTGTTTTTTTCATAATATTCTTTAATTCCTCTATTATATATCTCAGATAAACTATATTGATTAAAATTCGGATAACAAACTACTTTATGTTTTACACCAATAGTATCGTGTATATGGTTAATAAATTCATTATTAGCTTCCTCACTTAACTGCGAGGAAAATATAACAATAATATTTGTTTTCATCTAAATATTTTCAACAAATATATTAATTATATATAAGATTGTCAAGTAATTATTTAATATATTCAGTTAAATACATTTCGTAATATGACTTTGCTCTATCTAATGGGTATGGAATTCTTATTAACGTGCCATCGGGAATATCAAATTCTGTTAAAAAGCCACCATTAGCATATATAATTAAAAAATCATAAAATGGATTTCCATAATATTTCTGAGATAAAATATCTAATCTACTTGTTTCACCATTCCAATATTCATATTTATCACTGGTACTTACTGGAATGTTAATAAATGGCATTAATTCAGTCGTTCCATCTGACTTTTTTAATATTGAATATCTATTATAATCTCTATACGGCATAATTTTATATTGTATTTTTCTTATCTGTAATATTAATATTTTCACGATATGTTGCATTATCAGTTGCTGCCTTAGATGGCTTTGCATATAATCCTTGACCACTATACGTTGAATTTGCATAATAATTATATGCAATCGCATTTTGAAGAGCATCAATTGGTCCAATTAATGATTGACCGCCAATTAACTTCATTTGTAATGTAACTTTTGCAATCATTGGTTGTACACCAAACCCCTCTGGGTTCATATCCCAAGGTGCCTCATTATAATCAATTGTAACGTTTTCAATAATAATTTTAGTATAAAAGAAATCTCCTACACGAAGAATACAAATTGGTTGTTTACCAAACACTGAATTTTTTGCACGAATTTCATTTGTTATTGGATCAATAATTGGATGATCTTTTGATGCACCTTGTCTTGTACACTGTTGTAAGAACGTTAACCTTCTATGAAAATCTTCGGGTGTTTGTGTTTGTAATATAGGGTAATAATTGTGATTAATTACTGCTTCATGGCCTTCCAATATTGCTTTGTCTCTTGGGTTAAACAACACGTCATTAATACCATTATCGAAATTAATTATTTGTGACTCTAATTCAACGATTCTTGTTTCTAAATCACTTTTTGTGTTAATTTGATCAATTGTCAGTTTTTGTTCTTTTGATGGTATGACTTTACTATTTCTTGCAATTTTAATTGATACATATCTTTCTTGTTTAACTTTTATATTATTTACTTTTGTTGGATCACCACCATCAATGCTACCACCAACACTACCCAAATTTATTGGCTGATTAAATAATGTATCAGTTTTCATATCAGGAAACATTGCTTTTAATCTTGATGTAATTAATGTTTCAACAGCATTAATTCTTCTTTGAGTAAGTTCTTTATTATAACTATCACCATTTAATATTGTTGAATGACCTTCAAGGGTAATTTGATAATAATCACGATTTAATTCATTTGAAAATGCCTTGATTAAATTATCATTTAATTTACAATTACTATTAAATTGACCAGAGGTTCCTGTTGCCTGATACTGTGATATTGTTGATCCCAATAAACTGTAGGTATTATCAGTGTTTTTTATTAATCCATTAATAAAATAAGCATTCATATTTAAACCATCACTATCACCCGCATTATTACCATTTGGTAAACCTTTAATTATTTCATAAATATAATTATTATACATGGTATCGATAATTGTGTTTACTGTGGCATCATTATGTGGTGTGTCATTAGGAAAATATACTGTGACTTCATCAAAACTTAAATTTGTATCAGGTTCTTGATTAGACTCAATAGGTCCTTCAATTGCAGCTAATTTAGCTTTTAAATCTTCAAGTTGTTTTTGAATATTATCAATTGTTGCTTTTGTTGTTAATGGATTTCCACCAAAAGCAAAAAAGTCAGCAACGTTCTTTTTTGAATTGTTTTTATCTTTATCATTGTAAATATTTATTAGATGTTGAGGATGATCCATTAATAACGTAAAGTTTAATGTTGCACTTCTTTCAGAATTCATATAATTATACATTGGTTCATTCCTACCCAACATAACTGTTGATTCATATTTTGCAACAGAAGTTTCATTAATTTGTATATCATATGGGGGAAACCACATCATACGTCCATTGAATGGACCAACTTCTGTTACAGGTATTGGAGAATCATCATCAATAAATGCATTATTACCACTTTTTCTTGCTGTAATAGCTAAATTTTCAATACTAAACATTAAGTTTCTATTGTCAATACCACTTCCAACATTATTTAATGTTGGGTGAATTCTTGGTATAACAGTTCTATAATTAACAGAATTTGGATTTCCACCATATCCTTTATTACCGACATATCTTATAGATTTATCAAATCTATCGTATTTATCAATAATTGAATGTTGGCGATTGCCAATTTTATTATTAGTTTGACTTGCAATTGCATAATCACTATTATTTCCTTTCCATAATGGTGAACCATTAAATCCAACAATACTATCGTCATTAATAAATGCTTTTCTTGTTATATCAACAAATGCACCAGAACTTGCATTTAACAAATTTCTTGTATATTCTAATAAACCCCGTTGTATTTTATATTCATATACAATATCAACGGATTGTGAATTGTCCAATATAGTATTATCATCATCGCCACGTAAATTAGATAATTGGCCTTTAACATTATCAGTAATTCCATCTCTACCCCAAATTAACTGATTATCAATATTATTTCTATCTTCATTACTAATATAATCTTCGGGAACTCTATCGTGTTTTATGGTTTTATCAACATTTCCAAAATTATTTTTTACATAAGTAATATCAGGAGCATATTCATTAATTCCATTAGTATTACTATTTGCTAAACTAATATTCATTTCAGTATTAGCAATACCATCAGAATCCCAGCTTGTTGATTGAATTAATAAATATGGATGTTGAATACTATTATAATAATTAAAAAAAACCACATTTCTACTATATATTGTCGTAATTTGATTTTGTAATTTTACATCAGCAAATTTAGAACCACTATATTTTACAATTGCAGTACTTGTTTCATCGCCACCAGCATCAACATATGATTTATATATGTTTCTGTTAATGTTCAAATAAAACTGTCCTAATTGTGCATTACCAGTATTTGCAATATAATTAGCATTAGATGTTCCACCACTAAATGTATCTGGTACAGATACTTGATTGAAATATAGTGCATTTTCAATTTTATCTAAAAAACTTGCATTTCTATCTTTTGTAATACTCCAATTAATTGGTGATGAAAATAATTTACCTTTACCAGTAATTGCACCTACAATGTCAATTGATGGTAAATATTGTTTTGCAATATGTGATGCAGAATTATAAAACATTTGTTTTCCTAACATCACCGTACCAATGTCAGTTAATGGTGTTGAATTACCAATTCTTGAGATTAAACTATTTTGAAGATTAACTGCATTATATTGAGGAATTACACTAAGAACACTGCCAATTCCTTTTGCAATTTTTCCTTTATCTTTAAGTGAAAGTTTATCAATATTTTCATATTCATTATCAAGATTATAAGGATTACGTGAAATTAAAAAATTTCTAAATTCTTCAGATGTTTGAAAATTATTATTAATACCACTAATAATTTTATCTGTTGTTAATCTTGAATCACCATCAGCCATTATAATATTTATTTTTAATAAATACTTGTAAAAGAATTTTATTGTTTATATTTTTACATTGCGAAATTCTTACCTAAGCGCAGGTTTTTAAAATAAATATTTGTTTCAAACATTACTTGGAATAATGTATTATGATTACATTAATATTTTATATATTTTTGAATTAGAATTAAAATTTCTGTTAAGAGATGAATATAACATCCCCTTTATGTCAATTTTTAATTAAATTCGAAGAAGTTAATAACAAACTTGTAAATTTGTTCTTTGTTTATAAAAACGAAGAAAAAGTTTTTTGAACGGGTTTGAAAGAAAATTTAAATTGTTTGCTTGTTTTGATTAGTAAAAAATCTTGTCAAAGTTACAAAAAATTATTTTAATATCCTAATATTTATATTGATTTTAGGAAAAAAAAATTATTTACTACTTTTTCCTCCCTTAGCAAATTCATTTTTTTCAATTGCGATAACAGTATTATAAACTTTATGCATAAATTTATCACCGTCAAGATTTAATGTAATATCATTTGATAATAATACTTTACCATTATTTGCAAATTCAACTTTTAATGGAGATTTTAATAAGTTTGATAATTCAGCTAACATACCACCACCCTTAATATTCATTCCAGAAATTGATTTTACTGCATTTTCAACGGCAATAAAATCATCTTTGCTTCCAGACATCATTGTATTAATTTGCTTAAATGCATCACCAACTTTTTCTAAATCAGGTGCATGTTTTGCAATTCTATTTAATAATAATGAAAATGCTGCAACACCAACAACACCAGTTGTCATCCCCATCATTGCCAATGAAATAGCACCAATTCCACCAGCTAGTGTAAACATTGATGGGCCAGCATCTTTTCCAGCGATAACTAATTTAGATAAACCTTCTGACATATATCCAATTCCTGCAGCTGCAATACCAATACCTGCACCAATACCTAGCGCAACAACCCCTAATGCCGCTAATCCAGCAGCACCAACAGTTGCTGTGGTTCCTAAAATTGCTAATGGTATAACAAAAGCAGCAATAGCACCAGCTAATGATAAAATAACTTTAGGTAGTGCATTTAATCCTGTTTTATCTAGTTTTGACATAGAATCAGCAAGTTTGCTAATGCCTGTAGCTGCTAAAGCAATACCACCACCAATACCTAATGCAGCAGCACCGATTCCACCACCAGTAGCTAAATTCTTTATACCTTTAGCTTTTGTTAATTCAGCAGCCCCTTTACGTATTCCACCTTTTGGTGTGAATAAACTTCCACCAGATGTTGTACTTTTATTGTTTGATAAAAATTTACCAACACTACCTCTACCTCCAAGTAATTTTCCACTTTCAGCCCATTTATTGGCACCAGTAATAATTAAATTTGAGGTAATTCGCCATGCACCTGCTGCGGCAAGTAATATACCAGCAGCAGCAGCAATTCCTCCACCGCCCTTTCCAGCAAGTTTACTAAATTGGTCTGCTAGTCCACTAAGTGGTTTTAGTATAATATTTATACCTCTTAATAATGGTAATAATGCAGATTTTAATGTTTCAATTGTTGCTTTAAATGTTTCGTCAAAAGTCATTGCATTTTTTGCTCGATCTTGTAATAAAACTTGTTCTTTAGCAAATGATTTTGCTTGTTTTTCAGTTAAGGTACTAATATCTGTCATAGTACCAGCAAGTTCGACTTGAAATCTTCCGGATTGTTTGTTAAAAATTGCTGCACCTTGAATAAGTTCCTTTTCTCTTCCAGTTAAGCCCGTACCTGCTAATTGTCGATTTATTTTTTCCATATCAGCACGTCTTTCAGCAATTTCAGTAATACTTTCTTTTGACATACCTAATGATTTAGCAACAGCAGCTAATCTATCCCTATCAGCTGGACTTATAAATTTTTCAAAACTACCATCAGACATTTTTCTAAATGTTACAATACCTTTAGTCATATCTGATATTTTTTCAGTAAATTTGGCTGGGTCATTACGTGATAAAAATAACATTTGAAATGGATCAGTTTTTGCAAATTCACCACCCATTACCTGTAATTGTGCGGTTAAATCAATTGCACCTTCAAGTGTTCTAGAAACATCTGCAGCATTTAATGCATCACTAATATTAATTTTAAATTTTTCTGCATACATTGCCATTTGAGCAAAGCCCTTAACTCCTTGTTGAAAGGTATATGTATTTAATTTTTTAAAATTATCACTAACATTTTTTAATACTTTAGTTGTATTAACACCCATTCTTTCTGAAGTGTCAACAACACCTTGAACATAATTCATTGTGGATTTCGCATCAAATCCCATTATTTCAAATTGTGCACCTAATTTTGTTGCTTGTTCAATACCTAATCCAGTACCTTTACCAATTGAGGTAATATCCTCAACCATTTGTGCAGACATTACACGTGCTCTACCAGTTTCATCAGCATAACCTTGCATTATTGATTGAGTATCAGCAAGACTTCCACCCATTCTTGTTACAAATCCGGCACTTTTCTCAAATGATCCTCTCATCATTTCAGCTTTAGCACCACTCATTCCAAGACTAAGAATAGTACTTCTAATTATTTTATCTTGTTGTTGTAAATATCCCCAACCAATTTTAAATAAATCATTAGTACCTTTAATAAGTTTAATTGTATTTTCTCTGGACTTATTAGATTCTTTTATGACATTATTATACTTTTGTTCTTGCTCAACTAATATTTTTTGACGTTTTAAAAGTTCATCATAGGCAATTTTAGCATCTTCATTGCCACCATTACTTTCTTTCTGTAATTCAGAAAGTCTTTTGTAATTATCATTAATTTCAGCAGTAATAAGTTTTTGTTGAATTAATAAATCTGTTGATGATTTTAAATCGTCTTTTGCCATAAAAATATATTATACTAATATAAATACAAAAGATCAAGATTTTTATTTTCTTGATCTCATGTTATTTTTATTTCTTTCTCGTTCTTGTATTTTTTCTATTTCTTCATTTTCCTTTTCTAATAAGAACAAAAAATGTCGTCTACGATATATTGGTAAATTTTCAATATATTCGGCTTGAAATTTAGCATGTTTTGTTAAAATGTAAATTTCTTCATCAATCATTTTTTTATATTCCCCCGCTAGGTGTTTGGGAAAAAAAAATCTAATCCAACACTTAAATCAGCATTAAATGTATATCCATCTTTAGCTGTAAAGGTATATTCCATATCAACATCAGGACCAACAGCTAATATTTTTTTACGAATAGTAAATGCATCTAATGCAGGCATTGCATCAACAAATTTATCAATATATGTTCTATCGGTATTATCATTAATTGAAATAATACCGGCTTTTAATCTCATTGTTGAATATTGACTATATTCTTCACCATAAGCCTCTTTAATTGACTCGGCCTTTTTAAATATCATATTATCTTCACCTGATGTAAGTAATTTAAATTTAACCATTTTTTTACGCATTGGTAACTCAACAAAAAAATGTCCATTTTGATCGGGAAATTCAGTAATTTCTTTATATCTTAGTTTAAGTAAATCAACTGTTGTTTTAAATGGAATATTTGTTCGTGGATCAGTAACTTGTACTGTATAATCTGAACCATAACTTGAACTACGTAAAAATAAAATAATTGCATTTCTATCACCAGAAAGTAAATCATCAGGATTAACACCTTTAGTCTTTATTTTACGTTTTAATAAAATATTTAACACTGTACCACTTTCAATTAGCGATGGTGTTGTTAATAAATCTTCATCTTTAGATGTCATATATTCAACATTAACCTCAGATAACCCGTTCGAGTAAAACAAACCTTTTGATGGTAACTTAACAATTTCATATGTAGTTATTAAATCAGGATCGGTTTCTTTTGACATTGTTTTTTCAAAATCATCTTGGTTAAATGATGTTGATTTTGAAGTAAAATTGGAGTTTAATTCTACTGGTGTATTAACTGATTCAGAAGTATTGTGAACATCTTTATATTTTTTTAACATTTCAGAAACAGATTCTTTTTGTGGTATATTTTCTTGTAAATTCATTTTATAAAAATTTATATTTTATTATTATTTTTAAATAAATACTCTAAAAAAAATTTTAGATTATTCAAGATAATTAATTAATGTTCGTATTAGTATATAATTAAATGAATATAAATTACTGCTGTTAATTAAAGTAAAACTTGAATATGACTAAAAATAAATTTAAAGATGAGGCTGAATATAATAACATGTTATCAGTAAATAGTAATTCACAAATTTTAAAAGTAAAAGAAGAAATAAATAGACTAATACCGAAAGACATTAAAATAATTGCTAAAAATGAAAGTCAAATAAAATTAATAAATTCAATAAAAAATAATGAGATAACAATATGTTCTGGATTAGCTGGTTCAGGTAAAACTTTTGTTGCTGTTGCATTTGCTTTAAATTTATTGACCAAATTAAATAATCGATATAAAAAAATTTATTTAGTTAAGTCAGTAACTGCGTTGAAGGGAGAAGAACTTGGATATTTAAAAGGGGATTTAAATGAAAAAATTGGTCCATTTATGTGGTCATTTTATAAAACGGAGCGTAAATCCCACCCATCGTTTTTACGTGGGTGGGATGTAAGCGGTCACTAACCTTGTAATAATATGTATTGACGAATGGTATCTGGACTTGCTTCACCAATTGAGCAAACGAAATAACCATCACTCCAAAGACGGAACACTTACAAAATAATTTGTGTTTTTGTAAAAAAATATTGTGCTTTTACAAAAGTTTAGACTATTTAATAATAGATGAAAGTAATTAATAAGACATATAGATTTAGGATTTCACCTAATAAAGAGCAGGAAGTGTTACTAAATAAGCACTTTGGTTGTTCTCGCTTTGTCTATAATTACTTTTTAAATGAACGTAAAGAGCAATATCAACAAGATAAGAAATCAGACAATTATTATGCACAAGCAAAAACTCTAACTGATTTAAAAAAGCAAGAAGATACTATTTGGTTAAAAGAGGTAAATAGTCAAACCCTTCAATTTGCTTTACGTTCTTTAGATACTGCTTACGTAAATTTCTTTAGAGGTAATGCACAATTTCCAAAATTTAAATCAAGAAAACACAAAAATACTTTCACAATTCCCCAATTCGGAGTGTTAACCGATGACAAAATATCAATACCTAAATTTAAAGAAGGAATTAAAGTAAAATTACATAGAAAGGTTAATGGCAAAATTGGTAAAATGAGTATTACCCGAACACCTACTGGTAAATATTATGTATCAATATTCACGGAACAACATATTGAAGAATTACTTAAAACAAATAAACAAGTTGGAATTGACCTTGGAATTAAAGATTTTGTAATTACATCTGATAATAAGAAATTTAAAAATAATAAATATACAAAGAAATATGCAAGAGAATTAAAGAAAGCACAACAGCATCTTTCTCGTAAAACAAAAGGTAGCAATTCGTTTGAAAAACAAAAACTCAAAGTTGCCTTAATTCACGAGAAAATTGCAAGTTGTAGATTAGACGCTTTACATAAAGTTTCACATCAACTGGTTAATCAATATGACTTATTATCAGTTGAGGACTTGAATGTAAAAGGTATGATTAAAAACCACAAATTATCCAAACATATTGCTGATGCAAGTTGGGGTACTTTTGTTACATTACTACAATACAAATGTAATTGGTATGGAAAAGAACTTGTAAAAGTAAATCGTTTCTATCCTTCAAGCAAGACTTGTAATGTTTGTGGATGGATAAATCAAGACTTAAATCTTTTGATTAGAGAGTGGACTTGTAATAATTGTGGTGAACATCACGACAGAGATGTTAATGCAAGTATCAATATTCTAAAAGAAGGATTAAAAATATATCGTCAGGAACTGGCGATTACAAAGGTGGAGAGTAAATCAGACGTTAGTAATAACGCACGCTCAATGAAACCTGAAGCCCAACCCATCGCCTTTGGCGTGGGTGGGTAGTTCACTAACGGAGGCAACAAATGGAAATTAAAATATTGGTTATATATGTCGGTGTTATGGGTATTAGAAGTGAAGATATTGACACGTTTGTTAATAAAGTCAGTAAAAAAATAATACCCGAAACCTTTCAGGGTGAAATTATCATAATTCCAGTACAATCATTAGATACAAAAATTGAATGTATTAATCCAAAATATATAACCGAAAGTGAATTAATTAGAGAAAATACAGAATTAATAAAAGAATTACAAAATAATCTTAAATATCAAGCAGAATTATTAAAACAAAAAAAATATGAGTAAATTACAAATAGGTATTGACATTAATGAAATTTTACGTGCAAGATGGCTTCAATTTGATAGATTTTATGTACAAGAATTTGGCGAAGAAGGTGCACCAAAAGATGAGCCATATGTTTACGATTATTTTAATAACTATCAATTTAATGATGTTATTGAAACAAACAAAGAACTGCGAGAACCGGAAGAAACTCCAGACGCAATCAACCCAATTGATTATCAAGTAGATAATAAAACTGGAGAAGCACCTGCGGATTTTTTATTGTTTAAAAAACCCGAAAAAACAATAATTACAGCAAAAGAAGTTTATAATCGTTTTATGTATGAAGATTATTTATTTGAAATTCATGGTGCGGCACCTGTAATGTATAAAAATATGGATTTACATGTAAATAATTTTTATTTAAAATATTCAGAAACAGCAAATTTTACATTATTTTCTGTTGAAAATAGATTTAGTATACCTCCAACACTTTTTTTCTTAAGTAAAATCTCAAGTAGATTTAAAAATATTTCATTTGTTGACAAACCATTAGAAATGTGGAATAATATCGACGTATTAATTACAACCGATCCTGAAATATTAAAAATGGGTGCACCTTGGGGTAAAAAACTAATTAAACTTATTAGACCATATAATAAAAATATTTCTGTTGGTCAGCTAGAAGTGTTACAAATTGCAGATTTAATAGATAATAAGTCATTTGAAAAAATAATTAAATATAAAAATATAAAAAAATGAGTGAAGAATTAAAAACTTCAGTACAAGATGCTGAAACAGAAAAAATTGAAAAGGTAAGACAATCATTAAATAATATAGTTAATAAAAAATCAAAATTTCTATTTTGTATTCCAGATTCTCCATCACCAACGGCTAGTGTATATGAAATGTATTTTCATGCAACAGTTGTAAAAAATATGGGATACGAAGTTATTATAATGGTTGAAAGAGGTGATTATGTCGTACCAACATGGATTGAAAGTGAATTAACTAGTTATAAACATATTTCAATGTCTGATCCAAAATTAACTGTTGGACCTGAAGATATTATGGTAATACCTGAAGTATACTCAAACATTATGGAACAAACAAAAAATTTGCCATGTGTAAGAATAGGATTATTACAATCTGTTGATTATATGATGAATGCATTAATTCCGGGAACTGATTGGACATCTTTTGGTATTCATGACATAATTACTACTTCTGAAACACTTAAAGAATGGGTTGATTTATTTTATAATAAAAAATTTAAAATAAATGTGTATAACATTGGTATTCCCGATTATTTTGAAAAATCAACAATACCACAAAAACCAATTATTTCTGTTGTTGGTAGAAATCAAAATGAAATTTCAAAATTTGTTAAGTTATTCTTTAATAAATATCCTCAATATAATTGGGTAACATTTGATCCTATGGTAACTAAAAGTAAACCACCACAACCAATGCGTAGAGTAGACTTTGCAAAAAGATTACAAGGTAATTTCGCTGCGGTATGGGTTGATAGAATTTCAAGTTTTGGTACATTTCCATTAGAATGTATGAAATCTGGGGTAATTCCAATCTGTTTAAAACCAGATATTATGCCAGAATATATGATAAATAGAGATGAAAATAATATTCCTATTAGTGCAATTGATGGTGCTGGGGTATGGACAAATAACTACTATGATTTACCGATATTAACTGGTGAAGTATTAATTAAATTTCTGGATGATAGTATTAATGAGGAGATATACACAGAAATGAATAATGTTGTTTCCAAATACACACAAGAAATCAGCGAAAAACAATTAGTCGATATATATACAGAATATATTAATCAAAGAATCAGTCTGTTTGAGTCAGCACTTCAACCAATTGTTGAATAAAAAATAATTTAAACTTAAATAAATAAAAATATGAATAATATAACAATAATAATTCCTATCCACGAATTTAGTGAAAATATAAGTACTTATTTGGATAAGGCAATTGAGTCAATTGAGAAACAAGAAGGTGTTAATGAAAAGCCTAAGTTGATTGTGATTTCAGCTGCAGAATGTGGTGATACTGTTTTAGAATATTTAAAAAGTAAAGAAAATCTAGTATATACTCATGTAAAAAATGAAGAAAAAACTGATTATCAATCACAAGTAAATCTTGCTGTAGAATCAGTAACAACTGATTATTTTTCAGTCCTTGAGTTTGACGATGAGTTCGGCACAACATTTATTAAACAAGCAGAAAAATATATATCTGCATATCCAAGTATTGATATTTTTTTAAATTTAATTATTGAGGTTAATGAAAAAAATGAGGGAATTAAATTAACAAACGAAACTGTTTGGGCACAACAATTCGTTGGTGAAAACGGTGAAATGGGTTATTTAAATGTTAACGCATTAAAACAGTATACTGATTTCAAACTTTCAGGGGCAATAATTAAAAAATCTGAATTTAAAAACATTGGTGGATATAAATCAAATATAAAATTAGCATTTATGTATGAATTTCTACTGAGGGCAATAAATAATGCTTGTAAAGTCTTTACAATACCTAAGATTAATTATAAACATTTGGCTGTTCGTGAGAATAGTTTATTTGATAATTATCAAAAAACAATGCCAGTCGCTGAAAGAAAATTTTGGTTTGAAATCGCAACCAAAGAGTCTAATTTTATGAATGATAGAATTATTGATATGTCAAGACTTCAAAAATAACCATAAAATATTATATTATGATAAATGAAGAAAACAAGTACGGGTGCATATTATTTTGCTGAAAAGGAAGAACAGGCTGTTATTGATTATATTAATTCTGACTCAATTGATGAAAAAAATAGAATATATAATGAAATATTAATCATCCCGTTCAGAAAAATGATTGAAACTATCATTAGGGTATACCCAATACACATAGGTAATTATGAAACAAGTGAGGTTGAGTCAAATGCACTTACACATCTTATTGAGCATATGGTTAAGTATAACCCAAATAAAATTACAAAATCTGGCGAAAAAACAAAAGCGTTTAGTTATTGTCAGACAATAATAAGAAATTATTATAAAGATCACAGTCGAAAAAGTAATCTTGAAAAGAAAATTAATTTATCGTTTGATGACTATGTTGACGAGGTTAATGAAAATTCCGAATATACATATGAACTTGAACTTGAAAATCAACAACATCTAGAAAAATTAATTAATGATGTCGTTATTAAAATTGAAGATAAAATTAATAATGACGTTTTAATGAAAAAAAATGAAATAATTGTTGGTGATGCAATAGTGAATGTATTAAGAAATTGGCATGTATTATTCATGGAAGATACACCTGATGGAAAATATGATAAAAAGGTAACAAATAAATTTGCAAAAAATAAAATACTTTTTTATTTAAAGGAACAAACGGGATTATCAACAAAAGAAATTCGTATTGGTATTAAGCCTTTTAAGGAAATATATTTCATTGAAAAAATGGATTATTTTGATGATTAATATTAATAGTATTAATTTTAAAACTATTTATATACAAAACCATATAAAATGAGGCCACAACGAAAAGAATTAAAATTTGATGAAAAGAGTGTAAATAACCTTTTACAGGAAATTTATAATGAATCTCATAACATAAAAGCAAAAATTACCAGACTTTTTACAAAATGGGAATTGAAAATTAAAGAGACTGGTGAAATTGCCGCAATTGGTGATCAAATTGTAAAATTAATTGCTGCTGAGGCAAAAAACCAAGATCAAAAAATAATGCTGTTAAAATATCTAAAAGAAGTCGTTTTTGATATAAAAAATGGTAATACAAATAATGATTCTGGTGGTAATACTCAAAAAAAAGACGAAAAGGAATCTGTGATAACATCAGATAGAAGAAACGAATTACTTAATTTTGTTGCAGAAGAAATCGAGAGAAAAGAAAAGGAAAGGAATAAATAATGAGTTTGGCAGATAATAAAAAAAGTGTTTTTACAAAAATTAAAGCATATAATTCAATTGCTGCCACAGGTAAAATGCCAAAGCAGACAAATTCCTATTCTTCAATTAATAATAGTAAAGAAGTAATTCCATTTTTATTGGACACATTAAAATGTGTTGCTGGAACAGAAGCATTAAAAATTTTATTAGGTAAAATGCTTACAAACATGTTAAAAAATGTTGAGCCAAACTTAAAAACAGGTATAAAAAAACAATTTACTCAATCAAATTCTGATGATGAGTTATCAAATGATTTCGTAACAAATGGTGTGTCAATGTCAGTAAAAACAATTGATACAGCAGGAAAACTAAAAATATCACCAACATCAACAGAAACCGGGGGAAATTTAATATATGCATCACCAAATGATAATAACTTTGATTATAAGGCCCATGATGCAATCAGACTTGAAGGAACAAATATCAATTGTAATAACATGTCAATTAAATACGACTCAGTTAATGACGGATTTAATATTAAACCAAATATAAATAATAATAACTTAAAAGTTGGTACATATTTTAATAACTACATCGATAAAACACAAATTATAAATACACAAGAAATTGTGAGTAAAACAATGGATAAAATATTTGGAACACTTTCCAAAGATCAAGATAAAACCGAAGATGAAATTTATGATGAATTACAAATAGAAAAAATGTTAGAGCAAGTGATCAATGGCGATGACTCATTTGAGATATCACCTGATGTATTAGGTCAATTAAGACAACAAGCAACAGAAATTGCTAATGGTGCAACTAGTTATGATTTAGGTTGTGGTATCATGCCAGTAACATTATCAATAGACACTTTAAATAATATTATGACATCAATTTCTGGATCAACAAATGCATTTGCTGTTGGAAACGCTATTGAAAGTGCACTTAATGATAGCATTGATGATACCGATGAAAATAAACAAACAATTAAAGATAATTTTCTTCAAAAGTTTATTAACATTTTAGTTATAAAAATATTACATGCAGTAACTACTGCACCACAAATACGAGTTCTCATGGCGATAATGGGTTCACTACAAAATCAGGGGGATATACTACTTAGTGATGCTAAAGCTGACATGAAAAAATGGAAAATTTACATTAAATGCATGGCAAAAGATATCTTAAAAATGGTTGCAGAATTCATTTTTAATTTAGCTATTGGATATTTAATAAAACTTTTAACACCAATAATAAAAAAAGTAGGTAAAGAACAAATTACACAATTTTCAAACATAATTAAAAGTTTTTCTGGTAGATTTGGAAAGTTAGCGGAAAAAACTGCAACGGGATAAAATAAACATAAATATGATTGTAGATCAAAAATCAAATAAACAAATTGTAGGTGTTTACCTTATTGATAATAATATTGATGGTGCTCAGCTTGCAACAACAACCAAACCCGGTATAATTAGAATTTTTCTAATAAGATTACTTTTGGGATGGAAGTGGATAAGTATTAAAGAATTAAAAAAGTAAAATGGCAATTGATTTTAGTAATACTGACTCTATAATTGGTGGATTTAATAAAGTTTTAAATCTTTCGTCTGTTGGAAGTCCTCCACCAATACCAACAGCACTTATTTTGACAGGTGTTCCACAACGATCTGGGTTATCACCTATCAAAATAGCAACAAAAATTATTTCTAGAAAGAGTGAGGCTGGACTACCAATTGGTCCTCTACCTAATGGTAATACAAATCCTGATGAAATTATGGAAAGAATTAGAATTGAAGAAATAATAAAGGCATTACAAGAAGATGCAATAATCAGCGTAGGAATTCCACCGGGAATAACATTATCAGCAGCAGGTGTTTCACCAGCAGGTCCAGTTTCAGTATTTGGGGCAACAATTTATGTTGCAAAAGGTTATGGAGTAATACAATAATGGAAAATCTAAAAGAAAAAACACCGACGGAATTATTAAAGATTGGTAATGATGTTAAAGCAATGCACGATAAATTAAAACTTGAAATAATTAACGATACAATAATTGTTGATGAATTATCTAAAAAAATTAATGATAAACTAATACAATTAAATAAATTAGAGGAAAATTATGTTCTAGTTGTTGAAGAGATTAATAATAGAGAATAATGAGAAAAGAAGGTAATCAAATATTACATACAAGTAATCCATATAAACAAAGTTCGGCATCTATCGTTCCTAATAGAACAATTTACTATGGAACTGTTGTTAATATTGATGATGGCATGGATGGTGCAAACCTTCAAGTAAGAATACCTGATTTAGATAATAGAATTAGTGATGATAATTTGCCTTGGTGTTATCCGTTAATGCCAAAATATTTTCATGTCTATCCTCAAGTTGGCGAAATTGTTAGAATATTTCTTGAAGACATTAAGTTTTCTGAAAGAAGTAGATTTTGGTTAGGGAGTGTTATATCACAGCCACATAAAATCGGATTTGATTCTAAATTAACAGCACTTTCAACAACTAATTATGCTTTAGTCCAGCCAGAAAAGGCACCATCAACATATCCTAATGCACAAGGGGTTTTTCCTGAAAAATCTGATGTCGCAATTGTTGGTAAAGTAAATACCGATATTATTCTTAGGTTAAATGAGGTACATATAAGAGCAGGTAAGCATGAAAACGATAATATTTTAAATTTAAACACAAAAAACCCCGCTGAAATTAGTATGGTCTTTGAACCACAACCTAATTTAAATGGTGTTTATTATAGTAATACCATTATTATGAGTGACAAAATTGCGTTAATATCACACAATGGAAATCCGCAATTTAAAGCAGCACGACAAACACCTAATGATAGAATACGCATATTTGACGAAGCGCACCCAATTGCACGTGCAGATGTTCTAATTGAAGCACTTAATGTAATTAGAGATGCACTAATAAATCATATACATGGATATTCAGGGATTAATGCTGAAAAAACTGAAGTAATTACAAAACTCGAAAATTTAAAATTTGAACCAATTTCACAAAAAAATGTTGTAACTAATTAAATTAATTGTAGATTTGTAATCTATGAACGTACCTGTTGAGCTATTTACATCTTTTAATGAAATATCCTTTATTGATGACATACATAAGTATTATATCAATAATAAAGAATTAATATCAGTTACAACATTAATTCATAAATATCAAGAAGAGTTTGATGTTGAATATTGGTCTGAATATAAAGGAAATGAATTAGGAATAAAACCTGAAATAATTAAAAGGGCTTGGACATTCATTAATAATAAAGGAACTATTAAAGGTTCTGCAATACATGACTATGCAGAAAATTTATTTCAAAATAAAATATATAAATATCCTAAAGATTTAGTTTTAAATAAATTTGGATTTGATCCGGTTTGGAATGAATATGTTATAACAAAAAATCATGTTGATAAGTTTTATAATGACGTTCAGGGAAAATTAATTCCAATCCGAACCGAAATGGTCGTTTATGATAAACAATCATTAATTGGTGGAATGTTGGATATTTTATTTTTTAATGTTAGATGGAACTGTTTTCAAATATACGATTGGAAAACTAATAAAAAATTTACTAAAGAATGTAAAGATAGACGTTTAATTAACGATTTATTCGTATTGGAAGATAGTGATTTAGTTATATATTCGCTACAGCTTAGTTTATATAAGTACATTATAGAAAAAAATACTGGAATTAAACTTGGAAAATCATATGTTGTTTGGTTTTCACATAATAACCCAACATATGAAATTATTGAAACTATAGACATGTCATATTATGTTAAATTGATAATTACTAATCGCATTAATGACCTTAAAAATTAAAGTAGTTTAAATTGTATACGCTTTCTATATAATCCCAACTGATATTCATCATAATCTGAATATAAATAATTTTCAAATTTTACCAAATCTTTTTTATTCGTAATTCTTATTTGTGAAGATTTTCCACCACGGCTTTCAACAATTCTTATTTTATAATTAGATATATTAATTGATTCAAATAATTTAACAATAAAATTCCAATCTTGTATTTCATTTCCTGTAAATGCAATAGAATGATGACCCTTATTTTTTATTGTCACTGAACCATCACCATCAAAGAATCCCCTAAACCAATATGGTTTTAAATTGTCAGGTATTCTATTTAAAATTAATTCTGGTGATTTAGTTTTAATTCTATATTCATTTTCAATTAAAAACTCACCAAATATTCTACCTGATACCCAATTAACTGATATTGTTTTTGGTGATTTTGCATATGTGCCTACGTTATTACACGTAAATGTATTCCAATTTCCAGAAAATTTTAATATTTTACTGAACGTATGATTATCATCTTCTTTTGCTGAATGTTTTACTATTGGAGTTTTTGCTGAATTATTTGCAAATGTAACATGACCATCTGCCCACAGTAAACCTAAAATATATGCAACTTCTTTATCTTTAATATCTTCAAATAAAGAAAAATTTATTCTGTTTTTCATGATAATTTGTGTTAGTTTCCCATTGTTAAAGTTAATAAAAGACCACAAGTTGTGGTCTTTTTAATATATTTTTACTAACCGTTTGATTATAAGTTAAGAATACATCTATATGGTTGAAGTTCTAGTGTGATGTTTGTTAATTCATCATTTCCATAGTCATTATCACCAAAATCAATACTAACGATTTGGCATTGATCTAATGTCCATTGCTCAACCATAACACCGGTTGGGTCAAGTGATTTTAATAAGATATTTTTCTTATATCCAGCTGCATAACCCATACGTCCAGTAAGTGATTCTGCATGTTCCCGAACCCATTCCATAAGAATTTGTGATGTTGATGGACCGATTGGATCGATAAACGTTACTGATACTGTATCCCAAGTATATCTACCAGCAACATAATTTTGCTCATTCATATATTGGATTGGAACACTATTAATCTTCATCGATGGCCTTTTAAATTTCTGAACTTGCCATACTTCGGTACCTACAGTTTCATCGAATTCTGCGAAGAATCTATTTACTCTTTTTGGTTCATACGTAAATGGTATTGACCTTATCATTTCTCCTGCCATGTCTTATATTTATTAAATTTTACTTATTATTATTCTACTATAAATACTCATATATTGAAAACAATTCGGAATAATTTAATTATTTTGGAAATTTACCGGTTCTTAAATACATTCGATAATCACTTTTACTTAAACCATCAATAATTCTTTGTTTATCAACAACATTATTATTTGTCGTATTAATCACTTCTTTTTCAGGTGTTATTATTTCTTCTACGTTTTGTTTAACTTCAGTATTAATAATTTCGTCATTAACTAATACCGGTTCTTCATCTGGAACTGCACTTATTAATTCATTGGTAATTTCTGAAGCATCTTCATTAGAGGTTAAAGAAATGATATTTTCATTAACAAATAAAATTTCTTTATTTGAGGTCATTTCCTCAGCATTTTTTGTTGAGTCTTTAGTTATTTCTTTATAGTTTTTCTTTGCCATATTGTTTTTATTTTTAAAAATAAATACTTGAAATAAAAAAAGAGACCTAAAATATTTTAGGTCTCTTTTTTGTCATTAATAAAATACTATTCAGCAAATGAAGCACCTGATGGTGTTATTGTGAAAGTAATTCCGATGTATTCCACCGCTCTTGTTGGTTTTAAGAATATCTCACCATAAAGTTCATTTCTATCACGGCTTTCTGGTGTATTATTACTATCATCCATTTTAACTCTAAAATCAGTTAAACCTCTTTCTCTTTTAATTGATTCTAAAAGTGGATTTGTTTTTGCTAAGAATTGATCTATTGTTGCTTGGTCATTTTGCTCAAAAACTAATCTAATTGCGATATTAGCAATTAATACTTTAATTTGAAGCAATAATCTACGAACATTAATTCTATCCAATGCACTTTCTTTAACTTGTAATGTCTTTTGTCCAAAAATTGCTGTACCAACATTTGCAAAATCTGCAATTGGGTTAATTCTATTTGAATATAAGATATCACGAGCTTCTAGTGATAATTTATATTTCGATTTTCTTGCATTAGTTACCCCACGATTTAAACCTGCGGGTGCAAACCAAGGAAACTTAATATTATCAGTAAATGCCATTGCACTTACAACTTCACCAGTTGGTGGGATATAAATGTTTACATTGTTTTGAGCATCACGCATTTGAACCCAAGGAAAATATGTACAAGCATAGCTAGTATCAATATCAGTATCAGACATAGCCTGACCAATTTGTGTTGAGGCATCAACATCAGCTTTTCCGCCATCACCAATTGATGTATCAATACTAATATCAGGCGAATCAATTATATACAAACTATCAGTTCGTTGCTCTTCAATCATATCGATTGTATCTTGAACTAAGATAGTGTTATTCATCCAATCAATACCCGGTGTTGCAAATAAATTAATCGTTACATCTTCGGGGTTTGAGAATGTATCAATTGCTGTTTGCCATGCCTGAAAGTCATTCTTTGGAACAATTGTTGGATTATCTGGATATCCACTAAATATACCACCTTGTTGGAATCCATCGCCATATGAGCGATTAATTCTATGTACATCCCAACCATCAAAACCACCAGCGGGGGCAAATGTAAATTTCCTTGTCTTAATACTATAATAAGGATTTGTTACTTTATCAGTATCTTTATAGGTTTGTATTTGCCCTGCACCAACTTCAAATTCACCAACATAATCAGTACCGTCATAATAAGTACCAGTAGCACCTGAGTCTAAGTGAAATCCCTTTGTTTTAACGAAACCATTTTGACCAATAAAATTAAAGAAATTTTGATTAATACCCGTACCAGTTGAGTTCGATGTATCATAACCACGCTCTGAAATACCTAAGTAAGTTTTATTTACTTTATCTGTTTGAGAATATGATGTTTTATAAAAGATTTTTGGTGCAATACCTGCGGTTGTAGGATCACTTGTTGCTGACATAGCATAATCATTAAACATATAACCTTCAAAACCTGCTGGAAATACATTTGCCGGAATATTATCAGCAAGTTCTACCATAACATATGAACTATTAAGAGTATACTCACCATCATTTGTACCAATTTTTTGTGCAATGTAACTATTTAAACCTTTAATTAAAGTACATTTACTATATGTCTCTAAGACAGATACATTATCATCGGTATCATAAAAATCACGAATTACAACATCGAATTCATATGTTATTGGGTCAATATTAGCAATCGTTATTTTAATTTCCTGATTTGCAGCATCACCATCTGAAATACTAATAAATTTAAATAATTTATCAATACTATTACCTTTTAATTGAGATACAACCCAAGGTGTTTCTGGTGTAGCAAATGTTGTTTTGTAATCTGTAAAATTACTTGATGTACCCGAAACAAATAGATTATTAACACCATACCCATAGCCCTCATTGTCGATTTTCTTAATTAAATCAGGATAAATTGATTGAACCCATATTTTGGCTTTTTTGTCCTTAGATGTGCTACCAATAACATTCGGTAAAAAACTTGCATCATTAGGATCAAGTGATACCGTATATGTTTCTGGAATGTCTTCAACATCACTTGGATTTGATGCTGTTATTGTAAACTTACCAAATAAATCACCTGAGCCAACTAATGATAAATTATTAGATATATCCAAATTACTTGTATCAAAAGCCGTGCTTTGTGCTTCATTAACAGCAATCGTTGATAACCCCCTGCTTCTAATCACGGCTAATACCATATTTTCATATTCACTATATGATGTACCAGTCCAAGTTGTAACTACGTCATTAACATTACCAGCACCTAAATTATATGTAGTTGCAGTAAATGTATGCACATATTGTAAGAAAGTACCATCAGTTTGCTTAGTATAGCCAGTTGATGTTTGGCCTGTTACACCATTTGATGCAATTGTAATACCTAAATATTGATTATCGGTATATGCGACACTTACAGTTCCAGCTGTTGCAGCTAATTCTGCAGTATCTAAATCAATACCAGCATCAAGGGTCAATGCCCATGCAGTTCCTGCATCATAACCACTTAACCCCAATATTCTTGTAACCCAAAGCTGATTAGTTTGTGCTAAATATGCATTAGCCACATAAGGTAATTGATATTGAAGACTTCCATCGGAAAATCTTTTTATGCTTTGTCCGCCAAAGCGATTTGAAAATTGAGTTTTATCCTGTATATAAACAGGTTCAAAAGCTGGACCCTTAAGAGTTTCACCAACTAAGCCAAGAGTCGTCACGCCTACATTACGTGTTACGTATGTTAAGTCACGTTCTTTAAATTTTACTCCCGGAGATGTAAATACAAAATCTGCCATATTATTAATTATTTAATTTTTATTATTATTTCTGTCGATAATTATCATTTAATTCTTTTCAATAAATACTAAAAAAATATTGAAAAGGTGATTTAAGAATGTTAATATAGTATTGTAATTCTTTATGATAAATCAAAATTTGGCTAGATTTTCAATTTAATTGTTTGTATTTTTTTAAATTCCGAATTTTTTGTTGTAAATTCAGTTAAATTTTAATAAAAATTAATTTAAAATTTTTTTATATAAAATGAAAATAATCTAAAATGTATTTATAATAAATTCAATTTATTATGAATACATCACAACGAATTTATTTTAGTACTGGTGATACTGGAAATTCTGGTTTGGACAAATATGTCAAAGTAAGGCTTGAACAAAATGTAAGAACACTTGAAGTAATGACATTAAATCTCAGTACCGAAGATGTTTATCGTAATTATAATTCAAATTATGGTGTTTTGGTTGGCAGAGTATTAGCAAATGGTGGCATTGGCGTTCCAAACGCTAAGATTAGTATATTTATACCATTATCTGATGATGATGCTAATAATAGTGACATATACAGTATATACCCATATAAAACACCTAGAGATAAAAATAACGAGGGAAAACGATATAATTTATTACCACGTGTATCACAATATGAAGCAAGTACTGGCACCAATAAACCCAAACAGCCTTTCGGAAGTTTTCCAATTAAATCTGAGCTAATAACAAACGAGCCAATATTAAATGTTTATAAAAAATATTATAAATACACGGCATTAACAAATCAATATGGTGATTATATGATTTTTGGTGTCCCAACTGGAACACAAACCGCCCATTTAAGCGTTGATATTACCGATATTGGCAAGTATAGTATGACACCTGCGAGTATGATAAATGCTGGCTATCCCGCAAATTTATTTACGAATAATTCAACAGCAATTAAGCCTAGTAATGATTTAGGAGATTTACCTAATATTGAAACACAAGAAATTTCGGTTGAAATATATCCGTTCTGGGGTGATGTTGAAAATTTTGAAATTGGTATTACCCGTCAAGACTTTAGAATTAGGGCAACAATTAGTTCTGATTTTGTCGTATTTGGTACGACAATGACAATGGGATTATATGGCATATTTGGTAATCCCGCAGCACGTAGTGATAACTGGGGATTTTATTCACTAGATACTGATGATGGTGGTACTGGCGGTGCCGTTAATAATAACATGGATATTAGAACATACAGATCGGTTCCGCCAATTATTAAAGTTTTTACATATACAAATGACATTCCGATTAATCCAGATGATGATACCACGTTAAATTTACCTGTCAATATTGATTTTAATAATCAAATACGTGAATTAGATAAGTCCGAATATTTTGAATATAATGTCAATGGAAATTTTTTATTAAATATCCCCTGTAATCGAAGAAAAGTAATTGTTGATGATAATGATAAAGAAATTGTTGTTGATGATAGTACTTCATATGGTGTATTCACGAGATTTTATGGTATGATATTAATTGAATACCCAAGTCTTAATGAATTACCACAAAATTCGGGTTGGTCACATAAATATAATGGTCCTAACCCACAAAATAAAGCACGGGGAAGATTAAAAATACCACAATCATTAGGTTTAATGTATGAAGGTAATAACAATGAGGATGCCGCAGCAATTACTAACAATAATAATTGGAGAAATGAATATTTTTCATTTAGTGGTGGAGGAATATATAGTGTCGCACAATTTTACCCAACAAAAGTTGCTTATGGTAGTGTCGAATCAGTAGCAACACAACCAAACACTGAAAACGTATTTATTAGCTCTAGTGAGGAAAGAACTGCGGGTGCGTGGTTTAAAGTGGCTGGCGAAGATTTTGTCACACAAAATGAAGACTTTGATAGTGGCAATTATATCAGTACTCCAACAACTGGTGATACTACAACTTCAACATATGTTTATGATTTTTCACCAAATGTTGAATCATTCAGTGCAAGCCCAAATAATAGGTTTTTTGGTGGACAATGGCTGAATTTTTGTTTAACATTTCCACAATATGGATGGGCATATGATGCAAAACATGAAAATCAACACCCCGATAGAAAAAATAATGTTGCTGATGTATTTCATAATAATTATAACCTAAAGTATTTTATGGCAAATAATGATATGCCAATATTTGCTAATTTAAAAAATACCGTAGGTTATCTTAAGGGTGATGCGTTCTCAACAACATTCATTAATATGCCAAGAACCGAAATTGGAAAGTTATTACAAATACCGCTTAAAGGTATTAATGCTAGAAGAATAAACAATGATACTGATAGTAATTATCATTATACTGGAGAAGCACTAATTACCTCATCATATAAGTATTTACCTGTTAAACATTCAGGTGCACCTTCGACAAATGGTAGAGAATATCTTAAATATGGTTGGGATGATTATCACTCTGACTATACCGACATACCAAGTGGAGACCCGATAAGTGCATACTTATTTAAGGGAATGTATGATAATGACTGTATTCAAATGCTTTATGATTTAAACATAGTATAAAAAAAAATCCCTCTAAGTGAGGGTTTTTATTATTTCATTTTTTCTATTAATTCTTTCATCCTATCAATAGAACCAATTCCACTATTAATGGCTTTATCCATTAATTCATTATTAATGATTGTAATTATTATCATAGAATTATCAAATTGTCTTAAATAATTATTTTTATCTCTAATTACAGTAAAATCAATTTTAGTATTCTTTTCAATGAAATTACCTAATAAAATATTGTCTTTATCGACATTTAAGTAATCTAAAATTGTTGATTCGGTTGTTTTTCCAAATCGTGTTGCTAAATTTATTGAACCACCATAACTTCTATTATTGGCATTTCTTATTAGATTCTCTTTAGTCATTAACGTTTTATCGGTTAATTTTTCAATGTTATTTGTTGGCAATAAAGTAAATCTAAATTTTTCAACTAAGTCCCCATTGATTTGTCCTATCGCTATTCTAACATTTTCATGGTTGTGAGTGTAGAATATTACGGGCATTTTTGCTTCGCAAAACATGTCACCGAAGACGAATTCATAATAATATTTTTCACAAGTTAAATCATCTATTCTATCACTAATTTTATAAATAAATCCCATAATCAATCTTTTTAGTTTATGTAAAAACCATTTTCTTTCAAACCAAGAATGTTGATAATACCAATCATTATTTACATTAATTGCAGTGGTTGATTTAATAAAACCAAAACAATTTCTTAACCAATTAAATATTTTATTAAAGTACTTCATAATATTTATGTTTATTCATAAATACTATAAAATTTTATAAAAATTAATAAAATAAAAGCTCTAGGGAATTGTGTGCTTTGTTGTTTATATAAAACAAAAAATCCCTCTAAGTGAGGGATTTTAATATATTTTAAATCATTTTATTATTTACTTAAATAATAGGTGTATGTTGTATAAGTACTATTATGCTCTTGGACGTAATTTAAAACCATTTTACCATTCGTTGGCGGCGTGACGATATCGTAATATTCATAGAATAGGGCACCATCCATTAAACATTCAATTTGACCATCAACAATTTTCCAAGAAGAATAAATTCTATGTCTATTAGGGTATTGTTTTTGTGTTTCAATTAATTGAACATCCTGAAATTCAAATTCTGATTGACCTGTAATCTCATCCTTGACTCCATTAACATAAGTTGAGTCATTATACCAAAACCCCAGATATTCTGACTTTTGATCGGGAACTACGGTATTGTCTTTTGTACAACTGGTGTTTATAACAACTACAGTAAAGACCAACACTAATAAATAAGCTAATTTTTTCATAATTTCAGTTTTAAATTTAAGTGTAATACGTATAAAATATAATAATGTTACAATTATTGTAGAATTAATTAGATTTTTATTTCAAAACTATTTATATGATATGGACAAAAAAATTCAGATATTATTAGGAAGTGAAAAGAATATTAATTCAACAATTGTTGATACATATGAAAAAATTAAACTTTCAAATAATACATTAAATTTAATTGAGTATAATATTAATGACAGTGTTAATGCCACAGACCAATTCGATGCAGAAAGAGAAGAAAATAATATCTATCGGATTTATGGTAGAATTGAATATCTGTCGTTATTAAATGGTTTAAAGTCCGATTATTCTCAGTTTCAAGATTTTTTAGTTCCACAAAACATCCTGACATCAAAAAATATAAAAAATTCGTTTAATTTTTACTTGGTAAAGCCCGGTACGGGTTATACAAATATTACTGGTGAAACGCAACCAGTTGTTGTAAATACTGGTGGAACAATTAATTATGCTATTAATGAAGATTTTACTAATTGGGTTACGGCATCGCCAACTGACTATCCCTTGGGGTGGAATGCATCAGTTTCTACTAATTGTTATATTCAGCAAACCGTAACAGATCAAGCTGAATTTGTTATGGGGACCGAATTAATTAATTTATCTTCGGTATATAAAGATATTTCGCCAATTACCGGTGATTTTGTTATTGAAACCGATGTTAGTGTCTCATCTGGATTTAATCCTGCCACAGATTTATTATCAGTATTATTATCATCAAATGGAGTACTTGTTCAATCAATTCCATTATTAACATCAGGTGTTGGGTATAAAAAAATTGACATTAACATACCCGAAACTTCTGGAATTACTAGGGTTACAATATTTGCAAATAGTAATGGAAAAAGTATATTTATAGATTATTTTCAATTATATAGTATAGGTACTGTAACAACAACTGATACAATAAACACCGTTGATTTGACTAATTATGATAAATATGAAAGATATTTTGAGGTAATTGCAACGCCCGATGATTTTGATGTATTCCCCGTTGGGTATTCAAATAATGTTTATGGTGAACAGGGATATAGTTTTATCATAAAAAAAGATATTGATGTTTCAGCATATTTTGATGAATTTGGATTTCCAGCAACAGAATTATTCATATATGCCGAATATATAATGGGAAAAAATGGTTTTGATGAGCCAATTGATGAAATGATGTTAAATACAAGATTTTTACCTGATGCTACAACATCAATTGAATCGTTTGTACCGGCGACATTAAATATTGGTGATTACGTAAAGACAACTGATAATAGAAAAATTGGTGATTATATTGGTTATAGCCTCGATGATTATAATCAAATACAATTTTCAGGACAAACATATTACATAAAAACTACATGCAAGAACATATCAGGAGAAACAATAACATTATCTTGGAAGTACAATCCATTTATTTCATTAAGACTTAGATATTTTGGTAATGACATATACGTTGTAAATTCTGGAACCACAACATATGAGGATGTAATGTCAATACCAGAATATGCTGCAAAATTAGATGATAATGGCAATTATATTTGGCGAGATATATTACCACAAGGATATACTGATCCAATACTAGAAGTTGGTGTTGATTATCCATTTTTTAATGGTAAGCGATATTTATTCTCGGTATTACAATTACCAATAATGCCAGACTTAAATGATTTAATAACAATTGACGCATTTAATGAAATTTGGTATAGTAGATTTGCATATAGTACACATAAAAATCCGCTGGGTGATTTAAATAACATAGGTAAACCATGTCAATAATAAAAGAAACGATATTATTTAATAATTTGGATATTAACATCAATTTTCCAATTGATTCAAATTCGGAATTATATGGTTATCAACAAGAAATTGATAATGAAGTTATTTCGGCAAAAGCCACATCGACAAACCCAATTGTCGATAATGAAATTCGTAGATATAATTATGACGGCAATGCCGAATCTGCACGTTTGGTTTTTTATTATTCACAATACTCAAACGATATATTCACCAATACCTTTATTGATGCTGGATTTACTGCAAATGAGATTGGTGGTAATAACACCAAACTTTTAAACAGTTTTTTTATTTTAGATTGTTACGATTCTTTTGATCCTAATACACAAACAAAAATATTTACAACGTACTTAACAAAAGTATTGGATGGTGAAACCGACACAAATATTAAGATTCCCAAATACATAATTAATTCTTTAATAACCAATCAATTTTATTATTGGCAAATACCTTTATCGTATATTAACGAACAATCATTTTCTGAGGTGACTGTCTACATTAAATTTAGTTTTTATAATGCTAAAACAGGTGTAATTAACCTATTCTACAATCAAGACAATAAAGACTTAACAACACCAGAGAAAATGTATTTTAAGGCCGTTTTAAACCTTGCTTTAATGACGTGGAGATTTGATGTGTTGAGCTTCCCTTACATTAAAGCATATCAAGTAAATACTAATTCAGCATATGCAAAAAGAACAAATAACACCATTAGTAATTTTGATAATAAACAACAAAATTATCCCACAGGAAGTATTTTAAATAAAGAAACTGGTACTTATTCAATTGATTGAGTGAATTTTGGCTTCCTTGTTGTTTTAACAATTTCAAATTCTTTTTCATCTTGAATAAACCCCAATAATTTCAATGCATATTTTGATACAAAGAATCTATCGCCATCGATGTTCTCTATTGTATTTGATTCAGCAAATCCTTCAAATAACAACGGTAAGGGATTGTTATTAATAAAGATATATTCTTGACGACTGGCAAAATTTTTTAAAACTTGCTCGTCATATTGATTTACATCAACACGATATTTTGTAAATAATGCCACTTCATATATTAAATCAACATTAGTTGGCTCAGGCATTTTAAAACGTAAGTTAATAACTTCACCTTCATCCAAAATAGGGACATCTAAATATCTGAATTTACGACCCTGTGGAACACGGTACTTAGTACCTAATCTTGTTCCAGCTTGCTTATCTATACGTCTTATTGTAATATATGGGGTGGGAACGTTTTTATCACCATCCATTAATTTCCATGTTTTTGAATATTCCCCCCACCTGTCATTATCTAAGTAGATGACTGACAATGCTTTACCATCAATAACAGCTTTCATTCCATCACGACTCACATAATCATAAACACCTTGATCCATGTGCTCAATAAGAATTGTTCTAGGCAGGTATTTTGTTTTTTCATCAGTTGCCTGCATCAATTCTTCAATTCTATCAAATCCATATTTAAGGTATTCAGAACCAATTTTTGGTGGATTAACGTCAAGAGTATATTTAACTTTTTTTGGTAATGACATTATTATTATTAATTTTTATTATAAATACTGCTTGGATTTAAATTTTTTATTTATTAGATTTGTGTTCTTAAATTAAGAACATGCTAGTAGAACATAAAGAATTTAAAGATGGTGATGAAATTGGATACATTGAATCAGTTTTTAGCTCGGACAATGTATTAAAATCAACATATTTTCCTAAAAAACAAAGACTTTACATTGCTTTTAGTCGTGGACATACGTATTCGTATGCAAATGTTAATACGGAAATGTATGAGGAATTTGAAAAAGCTGAATCACAAGGAAAGTTTTTTCATCAAAAAATAAACAATATCAAACATCCTTCTCGTAAGGAGTTCACACTTTACCCTAGTGAGGTAAAGGAATTAAAAGAAGTTGTTGAAAATAATAAAATTATTGAAGATGAACAGTAACGAAGATTATCAAAATTTAGTTGGCTTGCTTGAGCAAGCACTGAGGTTTTATGCAAATGCTGATAACTATAAGATCAATAGAAAAACAAGTGATCATATATTTTCATTAATTGAAATGGATTCAGGCACACAAGCAAGATTCGCATTAAAGTTAGTTGAAGATAACTCCAAATTAATGGATAATCTTAATGAAGAATATTTAAAAGATTTTACTGAAAATACCGACGATGATAAAATAAAACAACAATCAAACGAATCATTAATTGATGGTATTAATGCACTTAAAAATCTATTGGAAAATGAAGATAAAATTTAAAAAGTTAACGCCATTAGCACAAACACCATATCGTAAATTTGACGTGGATGCAGGATTTGATTTATACGCCATATCAAGAACAATAACTGATGATTATGTTGAATATGGAACAGGAATTGCCATTGAAATACCCGATGGATATGTGGGTTTAGTTTTTCCACGTAGTTCTGTAACCAACTATGACTTAATGTTAAAGAATTGTGTTGGTGTAATTGATGCTTCGTATAGGGGCGAAATAGTTTGTAGATTTTTTGATAATAAACGATATATATCGAAAGATCGTAAAAAATACGATATTGGTGATAGAGTCGCTCAAATCGTATTTGTTGAAATACCAAAAATAACATTAGTTGAAGCAGACGAACTCTCAAGTACTGATAGAGGTGTGAATGGATTTGGCAGTTCGGGTAAAAAATAAAAACATTTATTCTATGAACGACAATGAATTAAACATTAATAATGGAATACTAACTTATGACGGTTCGGGAATGACAGGTATAATTCCATTAGAAATACATTGGAACCCCAAAGAGGATATTACGGTATATGAACTTGCAATGTGCATTTCATATATTAATCAACCATATCCTATTATGCCATATATGATTGATATCGATTTACCACATTTTAATATAATTGATCATAATAAAGACAAACATTTAAATAAATAACTATGAAAGGTACATTTGGAATTAAAATGAGAAGAGAAAGTGCTAAGAAACAACTTGAAGCACAGTTAAAATCTGGTAAAAAGCCAGAAAAAATCGATGGTAAAACCACCAGCAAGATGGTAGCACTGACCGATGCTGATAAAACACGTATTAATCGTGAGATTGATGTACTAAATAATCCCAAGAAAAATAGACCTAAGATAAACACGTTATAATTAATGATTAAAGCAGATGCATATTATATCTCAAATCTAAATGAGATTATCGATAATGGATTTAATGATGAAAATCCAAGACCAAGGTATAAAGACGGTACATTGGCACATAGTAAGTTCATAACCCAAGTTTTTGAAAGTTATGATATTAATAATAATGAGTTTCCGATTACAACGTTGAGGAATACTGCCATTAAAACAGGCATTAAAGAAATTTTATGGATTTATCAAAAGCAAAGTAATTCATTAATTGATGCTAGAGAAATGGGTATTAATTGGTGGGATGAATGGGAAGTGGAGAACGGAAATGTTGGACAGAGATATGGTGCAACAATAAAAAAATATAATTTAATTGATGATCTATTAAAGTCTTTAAAAAATGATCCTTTCTCACGAAGACATATAATTAATATGTATCAATATTCTGATTTAAATGAAACAAAGGGATTATACCCATGTGCATATGAAACACTTTGGAGTGTATATAAACATAATAATCAGTATTTTCTTGATTTAACTTTAATTCAAAGGAGTAATGATTATGTTATGGCTGGCTATATTAATAAAATTCAGTATGTTGCATTACAAATGATGATTGCATCGCATTTAGGATATAACGTAGGCAAATTTTCTCATTTAACACAAAATTTGCATATTTATGATAGGCATTTTAGTGCAGTAGAAGAAATGTTAAATAAAAGACCGTTGAAATTGCAGCCAATTTTAAAATTAAAGGAAAATAAAGATTTTTATGAATTTACTGTTGATGATTTCGAAATAATAAATACTGATGGTATAACTAAATTAAATTCAGAATTAGAAATTGCAATATAATTGGCATTGAATGACAGTACTATACATATTAATAATATTACTTGTAATAATAATATTACTGCTGTCATTGACATTATATTATTTTTCGAAAAAATCAATTTATTTTTCTGATAAAGAAAAGGAATTTGTTAACTTTACGATCGATATTTTTAGTAATTATGGTTTGGATTTAGGTATACAATCAAAAGATCAACATGAAAAACTTGTTGAAGAATTAAATAAAATTAAGAAGAAATTATGAAAAAAAATGAAGTCTTAAATCGAATAAGAATTGATAAGTTAGGCAATAATACGGTGTTTATTCAAAATAAATATTTTAACTTTTCATATACCATAGCAAATACTGTTGTGAAAGATGAGTTTAAAGATAAATATAAGTATTTTGGCGGTTTGCAATGTGAATACAGTCAAGATTCTAATGAATACAAATCTCTTGAAGAATGGCTATGTGATATTGCCGAGTCAGTACTTGAATCATGTAAGAATTAATATTTTTAAAAAATGACGGTGATTACAAATAATTACATTCCTTGTAAAGTTCGAACCATAAGAAATGATCTAATTGGGCTAAAAGAAAAATACAGTTATAAACTAATTGATTACCCATATACAGCAGCTTTTAAACAACAAGTATACAATGAATTTTATGAATGGGTTAATTATTGGAATTTAGAAGGATTTAGATTTAAGTTACTGTTTGAAGACAATCAAATTATTTTTGAACCTATAAGAGATATAGATAAATATGTTGTAATTGGTATAATGAATCAGTAACATTATTTAAAACTAACACAGGTATTATGCAAAGAAAATTTAATGATTTCGTGAATAATGTCTATTGTAGAAGAGATTCAAATCAATATAAAGCACATAAATTATGAAATGAAATAAAAGTAATGATACCAGATGATGTGAGAAGTTTATTTGAAATAGAATGGACTCATTATTGTATGGGCGAATTTGATTCAGATAAATTTGGAATGGATATTGAAATGTTGAAAAATTGTTTTACCATATAAAAATTCATAAAAATGAAAAGATTAAATAGTATAGAAGAATTACAGGATGCAATAATGTTAAATAAGGAGATTTATTTTTCATTATACCATACAAAAACAGAAGGGAAGTTATTTCAACAAATGTTACAACCAACTGAACATATTGATAATTTAAAACAAAGAATTATTGAATTAAAAGATAATAACATTCAAGGTGTGTTTTCGAGTGATGAAATATCAACAAACTCAAAACAATTTTTTAATTAAACATAACGGTCGGCAATATGAAAGCGTGCTGGATTACGAAGCACGAAACTGTCAAACCGATACAACGATGATACGAGAGAAAACATTTAATAACCGCACGAAGCCCAGCATGTTTTATATTGCGTGTTGTGCGTAGTGCTTTAATAATCAAAACAATGAAAGTAAAATTAACTAAATTATCAGAATTGGAAGATGCTTTGCACCCAAACAATATCGAAACTGGATATGAAACAATCCGTGAAGTAGATGAAAAGTATTTTGAAGAACCTCAAGTAGGTAGAAGGTTTAATGTTGGAACTTTTTCAACGAGTGGAGTTCAAGAAATCATTGATAAAAATACTTTTCGGACTTACAGTAGTATTTATCGCTGGGAGATAGTTTCTTAGCATTACGCACAACGGACGGGGCTATGAATATGTAAAACCCTTTTTTGTGCGGTGGGGTTGAATACTGCACACTTAATTTAATATATAGTATTATGAATGATTCAAGTAAGTTGGAAAACGAAAGAGACCAACAAGAAATGAGGATTCGGTGCATTGATTATGCAACCAGAGTAGTAGGCAAACCAGAGTATTTAATGGTTGGCGAAAAGTGGGAAAAGCAACAGGAAGATGTTGTGAAAGTAGCTAAACAGATTTATGAGTTTGTAACAGGCTCGTAGATTGTAGCGGTGCGGTGGCAAGGGTTTTATTATTTATAGCCCTTGTTACCAAATCGTTTTAATGTTTGGTAACTATTATATATCAACATAGTGACCTAAAATATTGATTATGAATATTAAAAGCAAATCAACTCTCGAAAAGTTTGAAAAGGTTTTGAGGTTTAAAAATTATGCCGAGAACTCGATTA